>ERZ724517.115-NODE-115-length-46740-cov-6.705237_pt1 | contig 46740 bp, 36 predicted proteins | sample MGYA00376050_ERZ724517 | MGnify/ENA primary metagenome ERZ724517 (study PRJEB28724, sample SAMN07190886) | activated sludge metagenome | isolation source: activated sludge of sewage treatment plant in Hong Hong | place: USA: Christiansburg, Virginia | collected... | reverse complement strand
GAAACTGTCAACTCCCTACGCCATCTGGTTGGGAGTTATTCAGACCATCCTTAAGCTTTACCCGCACCAATGTGGACGCAGCCCTTTACGAGGCGCAGCAAGAAGCCGAAGGCGATCGGTAGCAAGCTCTACCGTAGCGCCCAGGGATTGGGTTAACACTTCCGGTTTAGGCACCATCCGTCGATATGGCATCTGCAATCCTGACGGGCTCCTCACACTTACCATCGTTGCCAGCCACTGGAGCAATCTGTATCACAGGCGCCAATGCGTGAACACCGCCAAAAATGGTGGCAAAAGCGGAGTCTGCAGCGTCTCGACCTGTGCCGATACGAATGAATCCCAAGGGTATGGCCGTGCCTGAAGGGTCAAAAATGTACCAACGGTCGCCCAAAAAGACCTCCACATAAGCGTGAAAATCTGGTGGACCCAAAGCGGGGTCTGCCCCGTAATCAGTGCCTGTGGCGAAACGCGCAGGGATATTGACGGCACGGCATAAAGCAATCATCAGGTGCGCAAAATCGCGGCACACGCCAACCTGATGGTGCAGAATTTCCAGCGCCGTGGTGTAGCTGTTGGACGTGTTGGATTGAAACTTAACGCGTCGCTGAACCCAGTCACAAATGGCCTGAACACGGCTGTAGCCCTGCCAAAGGTGACCAAATTCAGTCACTGCAAATTTGTGCAATTCATCCGACTGGCAATACCGGCTGGGGTAAAGGTAGGGAAGCACAGCACCAGGCAAATTGCCAACATGCACTTCGGAGAGATTGGCTGGCGCGGTGCGCCAATGCGCAATATCGACAGTTGCGTCGTAGCGCACCTGCAGCGGGCCAGTAAAGGCCTTGAGGCGCAGGTACCGATTGTGCGTGACGGGATCAACATGCATCTGCGACAGCAGCTGCTGGCTGATGCTCAGGGTTTCACTCAGCACTTTTTGCTGAAGCGTTTGCGCGGCATGTATGTTGAAGATGAAATCAGTGCCAGGAGTGGTGACTTCGTAGCTGAGAACGAGGGAATATTGAAGACGGATCAAAAGAGCTTTCAAAGGAAGGCATGTACAAATGGAGTCGCACACCCAAACCCATTGTGCGTCATCCAAGTGCCTTGCAAGCAAATGCGCGTACATTAGAGGGTTCGGTGGCGGCTTCTTTTTTGAAGCACACTTTGTGCCCGGTCAGGCAATTGACCCGGCTATTCTGGCGGTTTTCTCCGCGTCCCCTTTTGCGATCTGGCCTGCCTTCGGCAGTTTGGCCTGATTGCGGGGTTTGCCTGGCAAATCCCACGTTTTCCACCCCTGTCGAAACTCTAGGCCAGGTGTGGTCTGTTGACTCAAGCTTTAGGAGGCCCGATGGCCAAAGAAGATCTGATTGAAATGCGCGGCAAAGTGGACGAAGTGCTGCCCGACTCCCGTTTTCGTGTGACGCTGGAAAATGGTCACGGCCTGATTGCCTACACCAGCGGAAAAATGCGCAAGAACCACATTCGTATTCTGGCCGGCGACCAAGTGTCTCTTGAACTCTCGCCATACGACCTGACCAAAGGCCGTATCACCTTCCGTCATATTGCCGGTCGTGGCCCCTCCACACCTGGACAGGGTCAGCAGCGCCGCTAATTGGCGCACTCACTGAGCGGGGAAAATCGCCGTCGGCCGTAGCCCTTGGCGAGCCTCCTTCAAGTCCGTGGCGTCTTCCCCACGGAATGGGCGGCACGTAGAAAATCAAAATCAGCACCCTGGTCTGCCTGAGTTACCGTTTGCAAAAACAGCTTCTGATAGCCACGCTCGGCTGTCGGCGGCGTGATGGGCAACTCTCGCATTCGCTTGGCCAGTTCGTCGTCTGAGATCAATAGTTTGATTTCACGCTGACTCACACTCAGGCGAATTCTGTCGCCATTTCTGACATACGCCAGTGGCCCACCCACCGCAGATTCTGGCGTGACGTGCAAAACGATGGTGCCGTAAGCCGTGCCACTCATGCGGCCATCTGATATTCGCACCATGTCTTTGACGCCCGCCTTTGCCAACTTGATGGGAATAGGCAAATAGCCCGCCTCAGGCATACCCGGGGCACCTTTGGGGCCGATGTTTTTCAGCACCAAAATATCGTCGGCTCGTACATCCAGGCCTTCGCTGTCGATCCGCAAGGCCAGATCAGCCGCGTTCTCAAACACCACTGCGCGCCCTTCATGCTCCATCAGCTTGGCATCTGCCGCAGACTGCTTGATGATGGCCCCGCCTGGCGCCAGATTGCCTCGCAAAACGGCTATGCCCCCTTGCGGATAGATCGGATTGCTGAAGGGGCGCACCACATCCTGCGCAAAGCCCGGGCCTTGTGCGTCCAGTTCTTCACCCAATGTACGACCGGTTACCGTCATCGCGTCCAGGTGCAGCAATGGCTTTAGCTCCCTGAGCAGCGTGGCCATGCCGCCTGCATGGTGAAAATCCTCCATGTAGTGTTGGCCGGAGGGCTTCAAGTCCAGCAACACCGGCGTTTGACGGCCCATGCGGTCCAGCGCTTCCATGTCAATGTCCAACCCGACTCTGCCGGCGATGGCCGCCAAGTGAACGATGCCGTTGGTAGAGCCTCCAATCGCAAGCAAGACTCGCATGGCATTTTCAAACGCTTCAGGCGTCAAGATTTTGTCGATGGTGAGCCTATCGCGCGCCATTTGCACCGCGCGGGCACCGGTTTCTTCGGCAACGCGGATGCGGTCCGCCGTCACGGCCGGAGGCGATGCGCCGCCCGGCACCGTCATGCCCAACGCCTCGGCAATGCAAGCCATGGTGCTGGCGGTGCCCATGACGGAGCAAGTACCGACGCTTGCCACCAATTGGTTGTTAACGTCGTCTTTCTCATCTTCGTCAATCTCGCCTGCACGAAACTTGGCCCAGTAGCGTCGGCAATCGGTACATGCGCCCACCCGCTCGCTGCGGTGAGAGCCTGTCAACATGGACCCCGTGATGAGTTGAATCGCGGGCAAGCCAGCAGAGGCCGCACCCATCAATTGCGCTGGTACGGTCTTGTCGCAACCCCCAATCAGCACCACTGCATCCATGGGCTGCGCGCGCAGCATTTCCTCGGTGTCCATGGACATCAGGTTGCGCAGATACATGCTGGTGGGCGCAGCAAAGCTTTCATGGATCGAGATGGTAGGAAAGTCCATAGGCAACCCACCTGCCAACATCACACCTCGCTTAACAGCCTCGATCAACTGCGGCGCATTGCCGTGACATGGGTTGTAGGCACTTCCTGTGTTCGCAATGCCAATGACAGGCCGGTCCAAGGCCTTTTCGGTGTAGCCCGCACCCTTGATAAAGGCTTTGCGCAAAAACAGTGAAAAGCCTTTGTCTCCATAAGAGGTCAGTCCTTTTTGCATGCCCGTGGCTGTGGCAGACAAACTAGGGACGCCTTGCACGACAGGCTTGGATTGATCTGATTCTTTGGTCATGAATTTACTTTCAGGCTTTCTGAATCCAACCTGAATGCCGCCTGACTTGGCAACGTAAAGCTTGGCTTGTGTGAGATTGTTTTAGCGCCTATTGACGCCCCCTTTGTTTGTACTCACACTGCCGCGCGTATTCAACTTTAAGGAGCTATCAAATGATGCACATCATATGGACAATCGTGATCGGGTTCGTCGCTGGCCTGATCGCCCGTGCCGTCACCCCAGGGAATGGCCCCAGCGGATTTTTCATGACCGCTGTGCTTGGCGTTGCGGGATCCTTTGTTGCCACCTATCTGGGCGAATTTTTAGGCCTCTATCACGGCGGCGATGTTGCAGGCTTTTTTGCTTCGGTGATTGGCGCCATTTTGCTGCTGATTGTTTACCACTTTGCCACTCGCAAAAGCTGATTCACCTAAGGAAAACAAACATGAGCTTGATGGACATACTCGCGCAAGTCGCCAGTGGCAATGCCACAGATCATCACTATGACCAGGTCATCAACCAGGCACCCAGCGACGTGATGGGCAAAGGCCTGGCAGCCGCCTTCCGATCTGATCAAACACCCGACATGGGACAAATGGTGGGGCAATTGTTTGGCAACTCCAACAGTGCCCAACAAGCTGGCGTATTGAACCAGATTTTGGCCACACTTGGGCCTGCGGCCCTGTCCGCCTTAGCGGGTGGTGTCATGGGCAAGATGCTGGCACCTGGCGCTACACAGGTCAGCCCTGCACAAGCCTCGCAGTTGTCACCTCAACAAGTTCAAGACATCGTCACCGAAGCACACCAACAGCAGCCCGCACTTGCCGACCAGCTGGGCAGCTTTTATGCAGAGCATTCAGGCTTGATCAAAACAATTGGTGGCGCGGCCTTGGCCATTGCCATGGTCAAAATGAAGGACCATATGGCGCAGCGCACCTGATCTGTACGCCTTCAGGCGACCGTCTTCACACAGTCTTTACATCTGCATTGTCTACCCGCACTGCTCGCGCCGCGTTTTGGAGACAGGGCGCACAGTGCTTGTCGCTTCAAATGATTTTCAACCGAAAGGAAACTTCCATGAAACTGAACCTTCGCTCCCTCGCCATTGCCACCAGCCTGACACTGGCCAGCGCACTCACATTTGCTCAAGCCCCTGCCGCAGCCGTTGCAGCGCCAGCAGCTGCTGCGGCCCCCGCCGCAAAAGCCGCAGTGACTGCAGCAACACCCGCTGCGCCTGCAGCCGTAGCAGCGCCTGCCGCAGCCCCAGCAGCCCCCAAAGCTGCAGGTAAAGCGTTTGCAACTCCGGCGACTGCAGCCCCTGGCGGCGGTGCTGGCAAAGTCTGGGTTAATTCCGGCTCTAAGGTTTACCACTGCGAAGGCACCAAGTTCTACGGCAAGACCAAGGCAGGTGAGTACATGACTGAAACCGCAGCCAAAGCAGCAGGCAACCATGGCATCAAGGGCAAGGACTGCGCCGCCGCCAAGTAGGCAAGTTCTTCAAGCGCTTCATGCTTGTGAAGGCCGCCCCAATGGGCGGCCTTTTTATTTAGCCAATACCTCAGCCGGGAACACCATCGAACAGCGTTTGAATCGATTTGAGCTGTGTCGCGCCTTTATCGAAGCGCCTGAAAATGCGAGCCAACAGTACTAAAGCGCAATTAGAGTATTGCGCAAAGTTGGCTGGAAGAAATTAAGCGATTAAGCAGGTTCAGGTGTGAAGCGGCGCATCGACAATGCAAAGACCAGCCCGCCAGCGTACATCAGCACGCCGTATAGAGCGCCCGGCACCGCCATGGCGTCTTCCTTTAGCACGGTGCTGGCAATCACCAAAGCAAGTGCTGCGTTTTGCATTGCAGTTTCAATTCCCAGTGTCACACTTTGGCGTTTTGACAAGCGAACCATCCAAGCCACAAGAAATCCGCAGGCCAACATAGACAGATTCAATGTCACGGCAAACGGGGCAAGACTTGTGAAGTTGTCGCGCAGCAAGGGCCAATTCTTGATGACGGCCAGCACCACGATCAGCACAAACAGCCAAGTGGCTATTTTGGTGGCCTTAGGCTCAAACTTCAATGCAGGTTCTGGCCAGACGCGCCGCACCACCATGCCGATCATCACGGGCAGGCCTAAGACCAGAAAAACTTGTCCCATCATCGTGCCAACAGGTACATCCACGGCGCGGGCGGCCCCCAGGAAGTGCCCCAGTGACCAGGCAACAATCATGGGAAGCGTAAAGATGGTGATGACACTGGCAACCGCTGTAAAGCTCAAAGCCAAAGCCACATCGCCACGCGCCAGATAGGTCAGCAAATTAGACGTTGTCCCAGTGGGGCATGAGGCCAAAATCATGAAGCCCACGGCAAACACACCCGTGATACCGAATGCCGTGATCATTCCGTAGCAAACCAGTGGCAGCAGCACGAAGTGGCAAAACACGCCGACCAATAGAGCGCGTGGCTGTTTGGCAATACGCTGAAAGTCTGCGGGCGTGAGGCCTAAGCCTAACGAAAACATGATGAAAGCCAGAATCAGCGGCAAAAGCACGCTGGACACAATATCGCCTTGCATAGCGGAGTCTCCTTTTTGGATTTGATGTGACAGATGTAGATACCGGGGCGAAGTATCTATGCAAGTCGCCTCCAGCAGGTCGCCGCCAACAATAATTGGAACGCCAGATTTACTGCAATTCGTGGGTTTTGTCGCACGCTAGACAGTTACTCACCGCCCGCAACCCCACATATTGGCGTGCTGTGCTGCACGTTCAAAAGACGTGGATCAAAACGAATCAGGACTCTACGGCGGCCTCAAGTGCCATGGCAAAGCTGTTTTTGCCGGTGCGTTTGACCTCGTACATGGCGGCGTCTGCGGCGCTGAGCAATGCCTTGCGCGTCACGCCATGCCGGGGATAACACGAAATGCCAACACTGGCACCAATGTTGGCCACCTGCCCATCTTCCAGCACGATGGGTTCGCATAATGAAGTAACAATCCCTTGTGCCACTTGGCACAGGTAGACGTCGTCGGCTCCGGTGCCTTTAAGAGCGATCAAAAACTCATCGCCGCCTACACGGCCAATCAGGTCAGATGCCCCGAGCACTGACGCCCTCATACGGCGCGCGCACTCCATCAAGACGTGGTCTCCTGCCTTGTGCCCGAGCAGATCATTGACACGTTTGAAGCCGTCCAGGTCGATATACATCACACTCACAGGTTCATGCACTGACTGCGCCACTTTGATGAACTGGTCAATCAAGGCGTCTGAGCCAGCTCGGTTACGCAAGCCCGTCAATACATCGTGCACGGCCTGGTGCTGTACGGCACTTTCTGCTTTTTTGCGCTCAGTGATGTCATACATAACCCCTTCAATCAAGCCGCGATAGGGTTCACCGGGCGCCCCTGTCGCATTGGGGTTACTTTGAACTGAAATCAGGCAATGCACCCATTGCGCATGACCGCTTCTAGACTTCAGCTCCAGATCGGCAGAAACGGTGTCGCCATTGCGGGCAGATGAGTCAATCATCTCTTGCACCCGCTCTGGCCTTGCGAAAATCTCGCTGACCAGGTCCTGGCCTTTCAAGCGCTTCATGTCCGCCAGCGGCAAGCCCACAATCTGCAAGGCAGTTGGGTTGCTGTTGATCAAATGTCCATTGGCCGAAAGCACAAAAATACCGGCACTGCTGGAATCGAAAATCTGGCGGTATTGCGCCTCCATCTTTTCGATTTCCCCGCGCAATTCGCGCTCCAGCCGCAAGGCGCTGCGGTTGGCATCTAGCAAGGCGTTCGCACCATTGATCAGGGTGCCAATTTCGTCATTGGCGTGCATTGGCGGCATGCGCAAGATTTTTTCGCTGCCGGGCCGAATTTTGCGCAAGGCTGTCGCCACATCAATGATGGGCCGAGACACAAACCGTGCTGCGACCAAATACAAAAGAATGGCCACCACCACAATTTGCGCCACCATCGTCAGCGCGAGCGTTGTGGCCTCTGTCCTGGCGGTTTGCTCTAAAACGGTAACGTTGGGGCGAATACGCAAGACGCCCACTTTTTCGGTGGCATCAAATGGGGAAAACAAGGCTTGCTCAACCGCACGGTCTTCCGTGCCAATGGCGCTGTCAGGCACCGTCTTGGATTGCTGAAAAGCTAGCAGGGTCATCTCACTGGTGCGAATCTCAGCATTTGCCGACAGGTGGTTGCGCGACAAACCGTCTACCACCTCTTGAAGCAATACCTTGTCACCGGTATATGCCGCAATGGCCGCCGTTTTTTCGACAGCAGAAATCAAACCCGTCAGGATAGCCTGACCATCGGCGTTGGCACGTTGCACTCCAAGCCGATAGGCCACACTGGCAGCCACAACGGCAAACACCGTGGCACCAAGCAGCATTGCAAGCAAGAAGCGGAACTGGAGACTTTTCACAAAAAAAGTGCGCAGAGGTATGACGGAAATTTAGCTGGGCGAATGGGTCTTGATCACAAGTATCGTTCGAAGACTCGCATCTGTCGGCTCTTTGCTCACGTAACCAATAGCCGCCTTGTTGCGACGAACTTGCTCAATGATGGCTTGCTCACTGGCATGTTCTTTCGGCGGCAAGGTCTGGCCCGTGAATACCAAGCGCGCCCAGTAACTGTTCACTTGCGCAGGGCTCATGCCCGTGAGTGCCAAGTAAAACTGATCGCGCACTGGCGTATCGCGCGGCAAGTCCAACACTTGGGCAAAGTCCCCTGGAACCAGGGCACGGCTGCGCCCCATGTACAGCGATTGAACTTCTTTCTGGGTCAGTGATTGCAAGGGATTGCTGGAGGCCACAATGACATAAATATCTGCGCGGGCTGAAGAGAGAGACAACAGGGCAAACAGGAGGGCTGTGATTTTTTTCATCATGGCCTCCTTAAAACACGAAGTCGAGCACGGCGCTGACCACATCAGCTCGCCCCCCCGCCGCAGACCACATGATGGAGGCATTTGGCTTGGCCCAGGTACGGTCCCACTGCAACTTGAGTGCCACCGTGGGTCGAACATCCCAGCGCGCGCCAAAGGTCAAGGTTTGCTGATTTGCCCGCGCTGCATTGATCACGGTGGCAACCGTGCTACCCAGAATTTGCGTGTTTCGGATATTGTCAGCCCCTAGCACTGATGCGTAGGGTGCTAATGCTGTTGCCCACTGCGGCGTTCCCTGGGCATCGGCCAAAATCCGCATCCCACTCGCCCCACCGTACACAGTGACATCGCTCAGGCGTCTGCCTAAAACAAAATAACCTGCCTTTAGATTTGCCTGCGGTAAAGCCGACGATTGAGTACGCATCGCCTCTGCATTCAGTACCCAATTGTCACGGTCATAAGACACCCCCAGTGAGCCATAGACCACCTGAAAATTTCGGTAGCTGATTTGTCGCTTGTAATCCAGCGCTTGAGCTGCAACAGCCGGCACGGGCAACTGAGCAACAGCGGCCAGCCCTTGATGCATCTGGGCGGCATCGCCTAAATCGAAGTTCAAATTCGACCGCGCCAATGTGCCACGCATGAGAAGGCCGTCTTTTTCACGGGAAAGTACCAAGCCCAAGCTCTTGCTCATAGAGCCTACATTGGCAGAGCCAAATGAATTACTCAGTCGATATTGGCTGTTACCTGCGAACACCTTGGCGCGCCAATTGGCATCGCCACTTTCCCAACTTCGGGTTAAGTCGGCCCCGTCCAGTCCCTCAAACGGAAGCATGCCGTAAAAGTCAACATTTGGCCTCGCCGTCAAATAGGCGAAGCCCACGTTGCGATAGTCCGACAGCAAAAACATGTCTGCGCTGGTACGGCCAATACGCAGTTTGAACTCTGGCGTTGGGCTATACGACAAAAAGGCCCATTCAATTGCGTCTTTGGCCGAATTGGACACGACCCTGTCTTTCAGGACGCCCTGACCAACCAACTCAATTTTGTCGTTGATCGCGTAATTGGCTTGAAGGCCAATGCGGCTGTCGCGAGAAATTGCTGTGGCATCCCCTTGGTAGGCCTGCGATGTATCGCGGCGGAATTTGCCACCGAAATTGCTGCTTTGCGACAAACCAGCCAAGCTGCCGAATCCATTCAGACGCAGGCTTTGGGGCGAGTCCACATCCTCGGCAGCGTAAGCATTGCCAAACATAAGGCCAGCAAACGCCAAGCTGCTTGGAACCACCAAACAGCGTAAAACCAAAGGGATTGACATCAGACTCCTCCACAGATCCTGCCCTCCCCACTTGGTGGCAGGACACGAAATTGGAGGTTAGCACCGGGCCGGGAACGGTGTCGAAGCCGCGGATAAAAACCCTACAGTGCGGATTCCCATCGTCCGCAGAGTTGCACCTAGCTGAGCACCCTGGCCATGCGGATTTCTTCGACTTTTACCCCGCCCATTTCAACGGTCTTGGCTGTATTGAGCTCGCGCTTAAACCCGGCCAGCGTGTAAAAGCGAATGGCGCGATCATTGCGCAGCATGGCCCACAGCGTCACGTTAGTGCAGCCTTCCTCAATCAAGCCTTCGCGTGCACCGTCCCACAAGGCCAGGCCCACGCCTTTATTCCAGTGACTGGAAGAGACATACATGGCCCAAATCTCTCCGGTGGTGGGCTTGGACTTAGGGTCACGCGAGCGGTCAAAGCCCACAAAGCCGACAATTTCGCCCGCGTCTACCGCCACCAAAACTTGGGGCTCTGCATATTCAATGGCTTCGCGCCACATGGCTTGACGCTTTTCAACGGACAGGGTTTTCAGGTGTTCGATGGGCAGGATATCTATGTAGGCTTCTTGCCAGACATTGACGTGGATGGTGGCAATGGCTTTGGCGTCACGCAGGGTGGCAGGTCGAACTTCGATTCCGGACATGAATATGAGATAAAAAACGCCCTTCCGGCATACCGGATGGGCTTAGGTTGCTATGAATTTAATAGTTTTAGGGTGAACTAGGCGCGCTCAGCCACCCAGGCATGTACTGAGGCCAAGGCCGAAGTGAGCTTGGACGCATCCGTGCCGCCTGCCATGGCCATGTCGGGCTTGCCGCCGCCTTTGCCGCCCACTTGCTGGGCCACATAGTTAACGAGCTCGCCCGCCTTGACCTTACCAATGCTGTCAGGCGTAACACCAGCGGCCAGTTGCACCTTGTCGCCCTCCACGGCCGCCAACACAATGACTGCAGTCTTGAGCTTGTCTTTGAGCTTGTCCATGGTGTCGCGCAGGGTTTTGGCATCTGCACCATCCAGCTTGGCGGCCAAAATCTTCAGGCCTTTGTACTCCATGGCTTGCGCCATGAGTTCATCGCCTTGAGACGACGCCAATTTACCCTTGAGCTGGGCGACTTCTTTTTCCAGTGCCTTCACATGCTCCAACACCTGATCGATACGAGACTGCAGCTCTGTGGGGGCTGACTTCAGCGATCCCGCCGCACGCGAAACCGTGGATTCCAGCTCTTGAACAAAGCTGAGCACGTTGGCACCGGTGATGGCTTCAATGCGGCGCACGCCAGCAGCGACGCCGCTTTCGGCCGTCACCTTGAAGAAACCAATGTCGCCGCTGCGCTGCACGTGGGTGCCACCGCACAGCTCACGACTGGAGCCGATGTCCAGCACGCGCACGGTGTCGCCGTACTTTTCGCCGAACAGCATCATGGCGCCGGTCAGCTTGGCAGACTCGATGTCCATCACACGGGCTTGCGTGGCCGCGTTTTCAAGAATCTCGGCATTCACCTTGGCTTCGATCTCGCGGATCTGCGCATCCGTGACCGGGGCATTGTGGGTGAAATCGAAGCGCGTTTTCTCTGAATCGACCAAGCTGCCCTTTTGCGCCACATGCTCGCCCAGCACCTCGCGCAGCGCTTTGTGCATCAGGTGCGTGGCCGAATGGTTGCGCATGCTGGCAGCACGGATGGCGGCGTCCACATGGGCGGTGACCGCGTCGCCCACCTTCAGGCTGCCGCTTTTCAGCGTGCCATGGTGACCAAACACATCGGCCTTGATCTTTTGGGTGTCGCCTACTTCAAACAAGGCGGCATCGTTGAACACTGCGCCTTGGTCGCCGACCTGGCCGCCGCTCTCAGCGTAGAACGGCGTCGTATCCAGAACGAGGATGCCGTTTTGACCTGCCGTGAGTTCGGTCACGGGCGAGCCATCCACATACAAAGCGAGCACCGTGGCAGCCTGCGTCAACTGGTCATACCCAACAAAGGTATTGCCAGCGCCAGAGTAGTCCAGTGCCTTGTCCATCTTGAACTTGCCTGCAGCGCGGCCTTTGGCTTTTTGGGCTTCCATGGCTGCGGTAAAGCCAGCACTGTCGACGTCCACACCGTTTTCGCGGCAAACATCGGCAGACAGGTCAAGCGGAAAACCATAGGTGTCATGCAGCTTGAAAGCCACAGCACCGGGCAGCACTTTCACGCCTCCGGCCAAAGCGCTGTCCAAAATCTCCATGCCCGTCGCCAGCGTCTCAAAGAACCGCTCTTCTTCGACGCGCAGCACTTCGGTAATGCGGGCTTCTTGACTCGCCAAGTTGGGATAGGCCGCGCCCATCACCTGCACCAAGTCTTTCACCAGTTTGTGGAAGAACGGCGTCTTCTTGCCCAGCTTGTAACCGTGGCGAATCGCGCGGCGCACGATGCGGCGCTGCACATAGCCGCGGCCTTCGTTGCTCGGGATCACACCGTCGCTGACCAGGAACGCTGTGGCACGGATGTGGTCCGCAATCACTCGCAGGGACTTGTTACCCAGGTCGGTGCAGCCCGTTTCACGAGCGGCGGCCTTGATCAAATTGTCGAACAGGTCGATCTCGTAGTTGCTGTGCACATGCTGCAAGATGGCAGCCAGGCGCTCCAGGCCCATGCCCGTGTCCACGCAAGGCGCGGGCAGCGGTGTGACGGCTCCCGTTTCGTCCATGTTGAACTGCATGAACACGTTGTTCCAGATCTCGATGAAGCGGTCGCCGTCTTCTTCTGGGCTGCCGGGTGGGCCACCGGGGATGTGGTCGCCGTGGTCGTAGAAGATTTCAGAGCACGGGCCGCAGGGGCCGGTGTCAGCCATCATCCAGAAGTTGTCGCTCTTGTAGCGCCCGCCCTTGTTGTCGCCAATGCGGATCACGCGCTCGGGTGGCAGACCAATCTCTTTGGTCCAAATGTCGTAGGCCTCGTCGTCTTCTTGGTAGACGGTGGCCAACAGGCGTTCTTTGGGTAGCTTGTAGACCTCGGTGAGCAGTTCCCAGGCCCATTTGAGCGATTCGCGCTTGAAGTAGTCGCCAAAGCTCCAGTTGCCCAGCATTTCAAAGAATGTGTGGTGACGCGCGGTGTAGCCCACGTTTTCCAGGTCGTTGTGCTTGCCACCTGCACGCAGGCAGGCCTGCACCGACGCCGCACGCACATAGGAGCGTTTGTCAGTACCCAAGAACACGTCCTTGAACTGAACCATGCCTGAGTTGGTGAACATCAGGGTGGGATCGTTACCGGGCACCAGCGGGCTGGATGCCACCACGGTATGGCCTTTGGACGCAAAAAAATCGAGGAATGATTTGCGAATGTCAGCGACATTCATAGGAGGCGTGGACATGGTTCGTTCAATTTTTGTTAAGCCCTCTATTATCAGGGGACAAGCGAACATTTCAGGAGACCGCCGAATGAGTGATTTGTCGAAGACATCCCAAGCACCTAGCTTAGCCTCAGCCAACCGACCCGGATTGAAGCGTCGACAGGCCATTGCAGCCCTTTCTGTCGCCGCCGCAGCGGGCCCAGTCTCGGGCCTATTTGCCACCCCAGCCTTTGCTCAGACCGGGGCCTTTCCGACGCGTCAGGTCAAACTGATCGTGCCTTTTCCCGCAGGCGGTCCCGTCGATACGCTGGGGCGGGTTACAGCGCAAAAGCTCTCGGAGCTGTGGGGCCAACCCGTGGTGGTGGACAACCGTGCGGGCGCCGGCGGCATCGTGGGTGCAGATTTCGCAGCCAAGCAGCCAGCGGATGGGTACAACATCTTTTTATGCGCGATTCATCACTCGGTGCTGCCCAGCCTCAAGCCCAGCCTGCCCTACAACATCGAAAAAGACTTTCTGCCTGTCAGCTTTGGCTCACTGTTCCCGGTCATTCTGGTGGCCCATCCATCGGTCAAGGCAAACAATGTGGCAGAACTGATCGCCTTGGCCAAGGCGCAACCGGGTCAGATCAGCTTTGCGTCCTCAGGCAACGGCGGTGGCACCCACCTCGCGGGCGAGCTTTTTAACATGCATGCAGGCACCAAGCTCTTGCATGTGCCCTACAAAGGTAGCGCCCCGGCGATGAACGATTTGCTGGGCGGCCAGGTTCAGTTGATGTTCAGCGACGCACCCACGGCCATCCCCCACCTGAAGTCTGGCCGGGTCAAGGCGCTAGGCGTGGCCAGCGCGCAACGCTCTGCCCTGTTCCCCGACGTACCAACCATGGCCGAACAAGGTTTGAGCGACTACGAGGCTTATTCTTGGGCCGGGTTTATGGTGCCTGCGGGCACGCCCAAAGACATCGTCGCCCAGCTCAGTGCCGACATCAGCAAACTACTTGCCCAGCCAGACATCAAACAAAGACTGCATCAGGTAGGCGCTGAAGCCATGCCCAGCACACCCGACCAATTTGCTAAAACTTTGCGCATTGAGATCAATAAATGGGCCAAAGTGGTCAAAGCGGGCAATATTCAGGCAGATTGAGCGCCCTAACCGTCGCTTTATCGTCGCTTTATCGTCGCGTAACCGTCACAGAACAGACATAGACTCCCGGCCCATGAAGTCAAAAATCCTGCCGCTGTTCAAGCCAGCATCAGCATGCAAGCGCAGTCTAGCTTTAGCCATCTTGCTGCCCGCGTCTGTGATGGCACAAACCGAATCCGATGAGCCGTTTTACTGGGAAGCCAAAAACCAGATCACCTACAACTGGCAAAAACACGGCAGTTTTGGCGCAGCCTACAGCGGCCCCAACAGCATGACATCTGGCGCAGACAAGATGTACACCTTCTCGATCACCTCCCACCTGGGCATGCGCCTGTGGAAAGGGGGCGAGGCTTACTTCAACCCAGAGGCCGCATCGGGCGTCCCGTTTTCCACTAATCTCGTCGGCCTGGGTGGATTCACCAATGGCGAAATAACCCGTGCAGCGGGCACCACGCCCAAGCTGTACCGCCAGCGCTTGTTCCTGCGCCAAACCTGGAACAACGGTGGTGGGGCCGAGAAAGTGGAATCCGACTTCAATCAGCTTCCCGGCACGGTGGACAAGAACCGCTTTGTGCTGACCATGGGTAACTTCTCTACCCTCGACGTGTTTGACGACAACGCTTACGCCAAAGACCCGCGCACCCAGTTCATGAACTGGGGCAACTGGACCTACTCGGCATGGGACTACGCAGCAGACGCCCGCGGTTTTGGTTGGGGATTTGCGGGCGAGTGGTACGTAGGTGGCAATGAAGCGGATGGATCGGGTGACTGGGTGCTACGCTTTGGCCGCATGACTGGGCCGAAAGTACCCAATGGATTACCCGTGGACTTTGCCATTGGTAAACATTACGGCGACCAGGTGGAGTTAGAACGTAGCCACCATCTAGGCGGGCAACCCGGAAAGGTACGCGTATTGGGCTGGCGTAACCGCGCAGTATTGGCCAGTTTTGACGACGCCACAGCATATTTGCAAGCCCACCCAGGGGGCGATCCGCAAGCCTTTTTCAACGTGCGCAACGGGGAAAAGATCAAATACGGCCTGGGCCTGAATCTGGAACAGGCCATCAACGACAACGCGGGCTTCTTCTTTCGCGGCATGAAGACCGATGGCCGCACCGAGACCTATGCGTTTACCGAAGTAGATAACTCCCTGTCCACAGGCGTCCTGGTCAAAGGCAAGTCCTGGGGCCGTGCCAACGATGCGTTTGGCTTGTCACTGGCGCAGAACACCTTGTCCGCCGATCGCCGCCGATTTTTGGCCGCCGGCGGTGTCTCCTTCTTTATTGGTGACGGCGCACTCAGCTACAAACCTGAAACCATCGTGGAAGCCTTCTACAACGTGCGCGTCACTAAAAACACCTGGGTGACAGCAGACTTCCAGCGCATCGCCAACCCCGCTTACAACGCCGCACGCGGGCCGGTGAACGTGCTCGCCGTTCGTCTGCACGCTGAATTTTGAGCAGTACCCGGAGCATCAAGGCGAGCCGCCTATAATCGCGGCTCGCATTAGCTCAAGCAGCTTGGTGCCGACACAATCAGCGGGTGTCGTTCAATGGTAGGACTCTTGCTTCCCAAGCAAATAACGTGGGTTCGATTCCCATCACCCGCTCCATCGCAACCTGCCATGCTAGACAAGGTGCGCGACGCATTCAAACCACACAAAAGCGCTGAGCACTCACGCGGCGCTAAACGTCGCCTCCTCCCGCGTCCAAGCCGTCACTTGATCGCTTAGCGAGAGTCCCAAGCCGGGGCGCGTGGGCACCAACATGCGGCCGTCTTTGATCTCGATGCGCTCGTTAAACAACGGCTCCAGCCATTCAAAGTGCTCCACCCAAGGCTCAGTGGGGTAGGCCGCCGCCAGGTGGACATGCAACTCCATGGCAAAGTGCGGCGCCAACATCAAGCCTGCATGGCTCGCCTGGCTTGCGACTTTTAGAAACGGGGTGATACCTCCAACGCGCGGGCCGTCAGGCATCAGGTAGTCGGCCGCACGGTGACGGATCAAGTCGCCGTGCTCAGCAGCGCTGGTCAGCATCTCTCCGGTCGCAATTGGCGTATCAAACTGCGTCGCCAGAGCTGCGTGACCTTCATGGTCATAGGCGTCCAGCGGTTCCTCGATCCACACAAGATTGAACTGCTCAAAAATGCGGCACATGCGCTGTGCTGTGGGGCGATCCCATTGCTGGTTGGCGTCCACCATGATCGGCGCGGCGTCGCCCAAGTGCTTGCGCACGGCGGTCACGCGGGCAATGTCCAATGCGCCATCAGGCTGACCCACCTTGAGTTTGATGCCCCCTATGCCGCGCGCCATGGAAGCGGAGGCATTGACCATCAACTGATCAATCGGCGTGTGCAGAAATCCGCCCGAGGTGTTGTAACAGCGAACAGAGTCGCGGTAGGACCCCAGCAACTTGGCCAGCGACAGATTGGCCCGGCGCGCCTTGAGATCCCACAGCGCCACGTCAAAGGCGCCTATGGCTTGCGTGGCCAGGCCACTGCGCCCGACCGATGCCCCTGCCCAACAGAGTTTGTCCCACAACTTGCCAATGTCGCTGGGGTCTTCACCGAGCAGCACAGGGGCGATTTCTTTGGCATGAGCAAACTGGCCAGGTCCACCCGCGCGCTTGGAATAGCTGAAGCCCAGGCCCTCGTGACCGTCCGCCGTTCGGATCTGCGCAAACAAGATGGCGATCTCGGTCATGGGCTTTTGGCGCCCCGTCAGCACCTTGGCATCGCTGATAGGAGTCGCCAAGGGCAGGTAGCAAGAGGAAATGCAAACGGATTGAATTCGATCTGAAGATGTCATCGCTGAACTGGTAATTTTTGAAATAGATACGTCATCATACAACTAGAGAATTCGATGGCAACCCAATAGCTCAAAAACGCCCCAACATCACGCAAAGTTAAGCTTGCTGGCGTCAATACACCAGTCCACACAACATACAGCAATCGATAGAACACCCGTTGACAGCGATATTGAATGGAATACAATTGTTGTACGACATCCCATCACATAATCACGCTATGCCCATCAAGCCACTGCATATCACGATGCACCCGAACGACAACGTCGCCATCGTGGCCAACGACGGCGGACTGCCTGCCGGGACGGTGTTTCCGTCGGGCTTGACCTTGCAAGAGGCCGTCCCTCAAGGGCATAAAGTCGCCTTGGTGAATTTGCCCGCACAGAGTGAGGTCCGCCGCTACAACGTCGTGATTGGCCGCACCAACAAAACAATCGCTGCGGGCAGTTGGGTCAATGAACGCCTGCTGGACATGCCCGATGCGCGCGAACTGGTCGATTTGCCCATGGCCACCACAGGTGGTGCCGCCCTGCCCCCGCTGGAGGGTTACACCTTCGAGGGCTACCGTAATGCCGATGGCTCGGTGGGCACGCGCAACATCCTCGCCATCACACAAACCGTGCAGTGCGTGGCAGGTGTCACTGACTTTGCCGTGCAACGCATCAAGGCCGAACTGCTGCCGCTGTTCTCCAACGTGGACGATGTGGTGGCTTTGGCCCACGGCTATGGCTGCGGCGTGGCCATCGACGCACCGGATGCGCCCATCCCTATTCGCACACTGCGCAATATCAGTTTGAACCCGAACTTTGGCGGCGAGGTGATGGTGGTCAGCCTGGGCTGCGAAAAGCTGCAGCCAGAGCGCCTCTTACCCCCTGGCTCCATCCCCTTGGTCGATCAACGCCAAGCTGCCGATGCCCAGGCCAACCTGCTCGACGTGGTTTGTCTTCAAGACGAAGCCCATGTCGGCTTCATGAGCATGGTCGAATCGATTTTGCGGCAGGCCAAGGTGCACCTCGCCCGCCTGAATGCCCGCCAACGCGTCACCGTGCCCGCCAGCGAACTGGTGGTGGGCGTGCAATGCGGCGGCAGCGATGCGTTTTCTGGCGTCACGGCCAACCCAGCGGTGGGCTTTTGCACCGATTTGCTGGTGCGCGCAGGTGCCAGCGTGATGTTCTCGGAAACCACCGAGGTGCGCGACGGCGTGGCCCAGCTCACAGCCCGCGCGGCAACCCCGGAAGTCGCGCAACAGATCATCGACGAAATGGCTTGGTACGACGCCTACCTGCAGCGCGGCAGCGTAGACCGCAGCGCGAACACCACGCCGGGCAACAAGAAAGGTGGCCTGTCCAACATCGTGGAAAAGGCCATGGGCTCGATCATCAAATCGGGCACCGCGCCCATTGCAGGCGTTATCTCTCCCGGTGAAAAGCTCAAAACCAAGGGCCTGACCTACGCAGCCACCCCTGCCAGCGACTTCATCTGCGGCACGCTTCAATTGGCGGCAGGCATGAATTTGCATGTCTTCACCACTGGGCGTGGCACACCGTACGGCCTGGCCGAATGCCCGGTCATCAAGGTGGCCACCCGCAGCGATTTGGCGCGCCGTTGGCATGACCTGATGGACGTCAATGCCGGTGTGATCGCCGACGGCAGCGCCAGCATCGAAGACGTGGGCTGGCAAATGTTCCACCTGATGCTGGAAGTGGCCAGTGGCCGCAAGAAAACCTGGGCCGAGCACTGGAAGCTGCACAACGCCCTGGTCTTGTTCAACCCCGCGCCCATCACCTGATTCGCCCCTCTATCTCGAACCGATTCAACACCCAATACCTCAACCGGAGCCCTTCATGACCACACCTCAAGAACTCAAGAAAATCATCTCCTACGGTCTGCTGTCTTTCCCCTTGACCGACTTTGACAGCAATCTGCAATTCGCGCCCAAGCCCTACGCAGACCGCCTGGAATGGTTGATGCCTTATGGCGCAACAGCTTTATTTGCGGCTGGCGGAACGGGGGAGTTCTTCTCGCTGGAACCCCAGGAATACAGCGATGTGGTGCGCACAGCCGTTGAAACCTGCAAGGGCCGCATGCCCATCATCGCGGGCGCGGGTGGCGGCACCACCACGGCCATCAAGTACGCCCAAGAGGCCGAGAGGCTGGGCGCGCAAGGCATTTTGCTGCTGCCGCACTACTTGACCGAAGCCACGCAAGACGGCCTGGTGGCCCATGTTCAAGCGGTGTGCAAGAGCGTTAAGTTTGGCGTCATCGTCTACAACCGAGGCGCCTGCAAGCTCACCCCAGCCTCGCTGTTGAAGCTGGCCGACACTTGCCCCAATCTGATTGGCTTTAAAGATGGCTTTGGCGACATCGAAGCTTTTGTGTCGATCCGCCGCGCTTTGGGCGACCGCTTTGCCTACCTGGGTGGTTTGCCCACGGCCGAGGTGTTTGCTGGTGCGTATCAAGCCATGGGCTGCCCCGTGTACTCGTCTGCAGTGTTCAACTTTGTGCCCCGCACCGCCATGGAGTTTTACAACGCGCACCACGCCAAAGACACCGCCACCACCAACCGTTTGCTGGACGAGTTCTTCCTGCCCCTGATCGCGATCCGCAACAAAGGCCACGGCTACGCGGTCAGCATCGTCAAGGCAGGCGCGACCATCATCGGCCACAGCGCTGGCCCGGTGCGCCCGCCTTTGTCTGACCTGAAGCCTGCCGAGTTTGAAGAAGTGCGCGCCTTGATGGCCAAGTTAGGTCCACAGTAAGGCGGCGAACTGCAATGGCTTCCTTAGACACGCCCAAAATCACCCGCCTGCAGGTCATTCCTGTGGCCGGGCGCGACAGCATGCTGCTTAACCTGAGCGGCGCGCATGGCCCCTACTTCACCCGCAACATCCTGATCCTGACCGACAGCGCTGGCCGCACCGGCGTGGGCGAAGTCCCCGGCGGTGAAAAAATCCGTCAGACGCTGGAGGACGCATCCCCCTTGGTGGTCGGCCAAACCATTGGCGCGCACCAAAGCATGCTGCAGCATGTCCACCGACAGTTTGCCGACCGAGACAGCGGCGGCCGTGGCCAGCAGACATTCGACTTGCGCACCACCATCCACGCCGTCACCGCCATCGAATCCGCCTTGCTTGATTTGCTGGGCCAGCACTTAGGCGTGCCCGTGGCCGCCCTGCTGGGTGAAGGCCAACAACGCGCATCGGTGGAAATGCTCGGTTACCTTTTCTATGTGGGCGACCGCACCAAAACTGACCTGGCTTACAACAGCGAACCCCATGCGGACGACAACTGGTTCCGCCTGCGGCACGAGACAGCACTCACCCCTGAAACCATCGTCGCCCAAGCCGAAGCTGCACGCGAGCGCTATGGCTTCAACGACTTCAAGCTCAAGGGCGGCGTGCTGCGGGGTGAAGAAGAAATTGAAGCCGTCACAGCCTTGCACGAGCGCTTCCCCCAAGCACGCGTCACGCTGGACCCGAACGGCGGTTGGCTGCTGAAGGATGCCATCCGGCTGATGCGTGACATGCGCGGCGTAGTCGCCTATGCAGAAGACCCGTGCGGTGCCGAAGACGGCTTCTCGGGACGTGAGGTGATGGCCGAGTTCCGGCGCGCCACAGGCTTGTCCACCGCTACCAACATGATAGCTACAGACTGGCGCCAGCTAAGCCACGCCCTCTCTTTGCAATCGGTAGACATCCCACTGGCCGACCCCCACTTCTGGACCATGGCGGGCTCGGTGCGCGTGGCGCAAACCTGCCGCGACTGGGGCCTGACCTGGGGATCGCATTCCAACAACCACTTTGATGTGTCACTCGCCATGTTCACCCACGTGGGTGCTGCGGCACCCGGCAAGGTCACGGCCATTGACACCCATTGGATCTGGCAAGACGGCCAGCGCCTGACCAAAGACCCGCTGCAAATCATCGGCGGCCATGTGCAAGTGCCCGCCAAACCAGGCCTGGGTGTGGATCTGGACATGGCAGAGGTCGACAAAGCTCACCAGCTCTACAAGCAGCACGGCCTGGGATCACGCGACGACGCCGTCGCCATGCAGTACCTGATCCCCGGCTGGCAGTTCAACCCCAAGCGGCCAGCACTGGACCGATAGTTCACCGGCTCAAACCCTCTTCACCAGGAGACATCATGTTAAAAAAGCACTTTCGGCATATCTGTATTGCTGTTTCAGCTATTACTTCTATAGCATTCTCAGGCACTGCCTTCGCCCAGGCGGACTACCCCAATAAACCCATCAAGCTCGTCGTGGCCTTCCCGGCAGGTGGCACCAGCGATGTGCTGGCCCGCATGATGGCTGACGAAATGGGCAAGATCCTCAAGCAGCCTGTGGTGGTGGACAACATCGGCGGCGCTGGCGGCACCATTGGCATGGACCGCGCGCTAAAAATGCCTGCCGACGGCTACACGCTGATCCAGACCGGGGTGGGCCAAAACGCCGTGGCCCATGGCCTGGACCCCAACCTCAAGTACAACTCGCTGACTGACTTCATTCACCTCACCCAGGTGAACTACGGCCCCAACCTGCTGGTCGTGAATCCATCCAGCCCGTTCAAGACGGTGAAAGATGTTGTGGAATACGCCAAAGCCAATCCAGGCAAGCTGGACTATGGCTTCACCCACGCGGCCTCGGGCCACATGGCGATGGAACTGTTCAAGCAGACCACAGGCATTTTCATGACGGGCATTCCCTACCGGGGCGGTGGCCCGATGATGACGGACATCTTGGGCGGCACGATTCCGATGATCTTCATCAACCAGGACAACGCCTTGCCACATATCCGGGCAGGGAAACTGCGTGCCTTGGCCGTGTCCAGCGCCCAACGCAATCCGCTGTACCCCGATGTACCCACCATTGCGGAAGCTGGCTACAAAGGCTTTGAAGCCTTGTCTTGGTCTGGCCTGTCTGTTGCCAAGGGCACGCCACAGCCGATTGCCGACAAGCTCGAAGCAGCTGCCGTCCAAGCCTTGAAGTCCGAAGCCATCAAACAACGCCTGACCTCGGTGGGATTCGTGATTCCAGAGCTTGGAAGCAAGCCCTACACCGCCTTTGTCAAAAAAGAACTCGATACCTGGACCCGAGTGATCAAAACCGCAGGCATCAAACCCCAGTAGGCACACCCCCGTTGCTTGTTCACGTCGTGTAACCGCCTCCCCCCTTGCCGGGGGCGTCTCCAGCGGCCTGGCAAAGCCAGTTCCGCGGAGACCACCCGAAAGATCATCACCCGTCCAGTGCAATAGGACTTGCTGAGCAACCATGAGATCACTATGAAGACCGTTCAATCCACCAACGCCCGCACGGGCGAACCCATGGGCGCGCCCTTGATGGCGCACACACCTGAACAAGTCGACCAAGCCGCAGAGGCCGCTGCCTTGGCCTTTGCAGTTTGGCAAGCAAGCGCTGGCGGGCAGCGCGCATTGCTGCTGCGCGGGCTGGCCTCTGCACTGGAAGGCGACCGCGAAGGCCTCGTCGCCCTGGCCGACGAAGAAACTGCACTGGGCCCCGTCCGCCTGAATGGCGAACTGGACCGCACTGCCTTTCAGTTGCGCCGCTTTGCCGACATGGCCGAAGCGGGCGTGCCGTTTGACCGCACAGACGACCCCGCCGTGGCAGGTGCGCCGCCCGTGGGCCACCCCGCCATGGTGCGCCAGCGCGTGCCGCTTGGGCCTGTGGCCATGTTTTCGGCCAGCAACTTTCCATTTGCATTCTCGGTGCTGGGCGGGGACACCGCTTCGGCGCTGGCTGCAGGCTGCCCCGTGGTCGTCAAGGCGCACACCGGTCATCTGCTGTTGTCGAACCGCGTGATGGGTCTGGTGCAAAAGGTGCTTGAAGCCCAGAACCTGCCCAAAGGCCTGATCAGCATGGTGCAAGGCGGCGGATCAGACGTGGGCGTACGCCTGGTGCAGCACACATCAATAGCCGCTGGCGCCTTCACAGGATCTACCCGTGGCGGCGCAGCCCTGCAAGCCGTGGCCAATGCCCGGCCACGCCCGATTCCGTTTTATGGCGAGCTGGGCTCCATCAACCCCGTGATCGCCCTGCCCGCGTTGCTGGCGACAAAAGGCGCTGAGCTTGCCGCCACTTTGGCTGGCTCCATCGCTTTAGGTTGTGGTCAGTTTTGCACCAGCCCTGGCGTGATTGTGCTCATCAAAGACCCGGCCAGTGACGCCTTTGTGCAGCAACTGACCACCGCGCTGACCGCACAAAAGCCTCACGCCATGTTGACCCCCGGCATGCGACAAGCCTTTGACGCAGGCGTGGATCACCTGATTGCCGCTGGCGGCAAACCGATTCTGCAAGAACCTGGCAGCACCGAAGCCCCCCGTCCCTTCCTGGCACAAGTCGACGCGGTGCACTTCATTGCAAAAGCCGCTCTGCGCGAAGAGGTGTTTGGCCCCGCCAGCTTGATCGTCTGGGCGGACTCCGTTGCCCAAACGCTGGAAGTGCTGCAAGCAGTTGGCGGCAGCCTGACCGTGACGCTGTGGGGTGCAGAGACCGAGACGGACGATGCCCGCGCCCTGGTGCGTGGCGCCATGGCCATTGCCGGGCGGGTGCTGTTTGCGGGCGTACCCACAGGCGTGGCCGTGAGCGCAGGCCAGCAACACGGCGGACCGTGGCCGTCATCAACCCAGCCCATGACCACGTCGGTGGGCGATGCGGCCATCGATCGCTTTTTGCGGCCCGTGTGCTTGCAGGATGCCCCAGTGTGGGTACTGGCGCGTCAAGGCAGACCCTGCTGATTTCAGTCCAACTTCAAGGAATCCACATGACTGGCACCCCGCCGGGCAAATTGGCCCGCAAGACCTATGACCAGTTCCGCTCTGCCCGCTGGTTTGCGCCGGACGATTTCCGCTCCAGCAGCCACCGCTCGCGCGCCATGCAGATGGGTTACGACCAGGGCGACTGGCAGGGCAAGCCCATCATCGCGCTGATCAACACCTGGAGCGACTTGAGCACCTGCCATTCGCATTTCAAGCAGCGTGTCGAAGAAGTCAAGCGCGGCATCTTGCAAGCCGGTGGCTTTCCGGTGGAGCTGCCTGCGCTTTCATTGCCCGAGGTGTTCGTCAAGCCCACCACCATGCTGTACCGCAACCTGCTGGCGATCCAGACCGAAGAGTTGCTGCGCAGCCATCCAGTCGATGGTGCAGTGCTGATGGGCGGCTGTGACAAGACCACGCCAGGCCTGCTGATGGGCGCACTCTCCATGGACTTGCCCTGCATCTACATGCCGGCAGGCCCGATGTTGCGCGGCAATTGGAAGGGCAACGTACTCGGCTCGGGGTCGGATTCCTTCAAGTATTGGGACGAGCGCCGTGCGGGCAACATCACGCAGACCCAGTGGCTGGAGGTGGAAGGCGGCATTGCGCGCAGCGCGGGCACCTGCATGGTGATGGGCACCGCCGCCACCATGATGGGCATCACCGAGGCGCTGGGCATGACGCTGCCGGGCGCGTCCAGCATCCCTGCCGTGGATGCCAACCACCAGCGCATGGCCACCCAGAGCGGGCGGCGCATTGTGGACATGGTCTGGGAAGGCATGTCGCCCAGCACCTTCCTGACTCGCCAAAACTTTGAAAACGCCATCGCTGTCGCCATGGCTGAGGGCTGCTCTACCAACGCCATCATTCACTTGGTGGCCATGTCGCGCCGCGCAGGTGCCGCGTGTGAGGTGTCTCTGGACGACTTTGACGCCTTCAGCCGCAAGGTGCCGGTGATTGCCAACATCCGCCCCAGTGGCGACAAATACCTGATGGAAGACTTCTACTACGCCGGTGGCATGAAGGGCCTGATGAGCCGCCTGCGCGACGGCGGCCTGCTGCATCTGGATGCCATGACCGTCACTGGCCAGACCACGGGGCAGAACCTGGAAGGTGCCGAGGTCTACAACGACGACGTGATCCGCACGCTCGACAAAGCGATTTACCAAGAAGGCGCGCTGGCCGTGCTCAAAGGTAACCTGGCACCTGATGGCTGCGTGATCAAGCCCAGCGCCTGTTCACCTAAGTTTCTCGTCCACACCGGCCCCGCTTTGGTGTTTGACGACTACCCCAGCCTCAAGAAAGCCATTGACGATCCGGACTTGGACGTGACGGAAAACCACATCATCATCCTTCGCAACGCTGGCCCCCAAGGCGGCCCCGGCATGCCGGAATGGGGCATGGTGCCGATCCCCACCAAGTTAGTGAAGCAAGGCGTGCGCGACATGCTGCGCATCAGCGATGCCCGCATGAGCGGCACCAGCTACGGCGCCTGCGTGTTGCATGTGTCACCCGAGTCCTACATCGGCGGGCCACTGGCGCTGGTGAAAACCGGCGACTTGATTACCGTGAACGTGCCCGCGCGCAGCATCCATCTGGAGGTGAGCGAGGCTGAGCTTGCAGCACGTAAAGCGGCTTGGGTGGCCCCACCCAAACGCTATGAGCGCGGCTACGGCCACATGTTCAGCCAGCACATCATGCAAGCCGACAAGGGCTGCGACTTTGATTACCTCGAAACATCCTTCGGTGCCCCCGTGCCAGAGCCTGTCATCAACTGACCGTCCCATGAAACATCGCATCCTTCAACAAGGTCGGCTCACGCCCTACCTGGAACAAGCCCTCGCCGACGCTTACGACATGCACCTGCTGGCTAATGAGGCCGACCCTGCCGCTTTCCTGAAGACGCACGGGGCAGAGTTTGTCGGTCTGGCCACCTCCGCGCGGTTTGGCGCGGACCAGGCGCTGATGCAAGCCCTGCCCAAGCTCAAGGTGATCTCCAGCTTCGGCGTGGGCTACGAAACCTTTGACCTGGCCTATGCCAAGCGACGCGGCATCCCGATTGGATACACCCCCGATGTGCTGAACGACTGCGTGGCCGACACCGCCTTTGGCCTGCTGATGGATGTGGCACGGGGTTTCAGTGCTTCTGACCGCTTTGTGCGTCGAGGCGATTGGCTCGAAAGCCAGTTCCCCCTTTCCACTCGCATCAGCAACAAACGCTTGGGCATCGTCGGCCTGGGCCGCATTGGCCGTGTGGTTGCCAAGCGGGCCAGTGGCTTTGACATGGAGATCAGGTACCACAACCGCAACAAGTTGAGCGATGTGCCTTACGCGTATGAAGCCACGCTGACCGGTCTGGCCGATTGGGCAGACTTCTTGGTGGTGATCAGCGCGGGCGGGCCTGCCACCAAAGGCTTGATTTCGGCCGAAGTGCTCAAAGCCCTTGGCCCCAAAGGCTTTATGGTGAATGTGTCGCGCGGCTCGGTGGTCGACGAGCAAGCCCTGCTGGCCGCATTGCAGACCAAGGGCATTGCGGGCGCAGGGCTGGACGTGTACCAGGATGAACCCAAGGTGCCAGAGGCCTTCTTTCAACTCGACAACGTGGTGCTGCTGCCGCATGTGGCAAGCGCCACCCATGAGACCCGCCGCGCCATGGCGGATTGCGTGCTGGACAACTTTGCCGGCTTCTTTGCCACGGGTACCGTGCCGGTGGCTGTTCCTGACAAAGCCTAGGAGTGTTTGAGATGCCAATTTTTAATAAAAAACCCACGTTACGGCATGCTGTATATGCTGTTATAGCTACAATTTTTGTAGCAAATAGCGACTCTAGCCTGGCGCAGACACCTGCCGCATGGCCGACCAAGCCTGTCACCATCGTTGTGCCCTTTGCGCCCGGCGGTGGGACTGACATTGGCAGCCGCATCGTGGCGCAAAAGCTCTCGCAACTGTGGGGCCAGTCGGTGGTCATCGACAACCGCGCGGGCGCCGGTGGCAATGTGGGGCTGGACATCGTCTCGCGCGCCAAGGCTGACGGTTACACCTTGCTCACTGGCAACGTGGGCACGCAGTCCATCAACCCCACGCTGTACAAAAAGCTCAACTACAACCCAGACACGGCCTTCACGCCTATTGGGTTGTTTGCAGAACTGCCCTTTGTGCTGGTGGCCACCACCTCGCTGCCTGTGAGCAATGCGCGCGAGTTGGTGGCGCTTGCCAAGGCGCAACCCGACAAGCTGAGCTATGCCAGCTCCGGAAATGGAGGATCTCCGCATCTGTCGGGCGAGACCTTCAAAATTGCCACGGGCACGCAAATCCTGCATGTGCCCTACAAGGGCGGGGGCGCGGCCATGACCGATTTGATCTCGGGCAATGTGCACCTGCTGTTTGCGTCGGTGCTGGAAACCTCCGGCCATATCAAGGCAGGCAAGCTCAAAGCCCTGGCGATCACCAGCAAGCAACGCGTGGCCGCCCTGCCCGATGTGCCGACGCTCGAAGAAAGCGGTATCACTGGTGCGGAGTCTGGGTCGTGGATCGGATTGCTGGCCCCGGCGGGTACGCCCCAGGCCATTGTGGACAAGGTGTCCGCCAGCCTGCAACAGGTTGTGGCCATGCCAGAGGTCAAAGAGCAACTTTTGGCCCAAGGCGCAGTAGCGCGGGGTGGCTCCCCTGCCGACTTCGTCACGCTGATCGCAGCAGACCGCCGCAAATACGCCCGCATCATCACCAGCAATAACCTGAGCCTTGATTAACCCCGGAGACACCATGACCACACGCCGCCACTTTCTTCAAAGCACTGCCCTAGCTACCGCATCCACTGGATTGTTGGCTGGCAGCCTGCCCGCAAGGGCAGCTGCGTGGCCCAGCCAGACGCTGCGCATCGTCGTGCCCTTTGCACCGGGAGGCACCTCCGATGTGATCGCGCGCCTGATCTCTAAGCCGCTCGGCGACGCGCTGAACGCCACCGTGGTGATTGAAAACCGCACAGGCGCGGCAGGCAATGTGGGCGCCGCCGCCGTGGCCAATGCAACGGACGGCCACACCATGCTGCTGTCGGACCTGGGCTCCATGGCCATCAGCCCGCTGATCAGCAAAGACCTGCCCTTCAAGGCGGAGCAACTGGTGGGCGTGACCATGCTGGCCTATTCACCACACCTGTTGGCCGTGCACCCCTCGGTACCCGCCAACAATGTGCAGGAGCTGGTGGCCTGGTCGCAGAAGAACAAGATCAATGCTGCCTCATCAGGTGGTGGCACGCCGAATCACCTGGGCATCGTGGACATCGCCCTCACCACGGGCATGAAGTGGCAGCATGTGCCCTACCGGGGCGGCGCGCAGGCCATCAACGACACCATCGCGGGCACCACGCAGTTGCTGCTGAACGGCATGGTTGCCACTTACCCGCTGGTGCAGGCGGGCAAGCTCAAGCTGATTGGTGTTTCCAAGCGCACGCGCATGGCCATCATTGGCAATGTGCCCACCCTGGCCGAGCAAGGCGTCACCAACTTTGAATCAGGCACTTACCAGGGTGTGATGGTGTCCAGCAGCATGGCCAAGCCGAATGTCGAGCTCTTAAGCGCCGCCTTGATCAAGGTAATCCGCATCCCAGAGATCCGCGCCCGTTTGGTGGAACTGGGTGCCGAAGTGCAGACCTCCAGCCCTTCGGATACCACCCAGTGGGTAATGACCGACCGCAAGCGCTGGGCCAGCGTGATTGAGCGCGCTGGCAAGTCGATAGAGGGAAGCCTTTGACAGCCACGCACTATCCCACTGCAGCGCTGGAGGCCTTTGGCACGACACTGTTCAGCGCAGCAGGAATGGATGCCAACAAGGCAGGCACTGTAGCGCGCCTGTTGGTGTTGACCGACGCCATGGGCCGCCGCACCCATGGTCTGGCCATGGCACCGCTGTATTTGGCCGAGATTGAAAAAGGCAGCATGGCCACAACAGGTGAGCCGACCATCGTCAAAGACAACGGCACAGCCGCCGTGTGGGACGGTGGCTACCTGCCCGGCCTGTGGCTCGTTGAAAAAGCCATACACCAGGGCATGGAGCGCGCTGCCAAAACAGGCATGGCCGCCTATGCGATCCGCAAGAGCCACCACATCGGTTGCTTGGCCGCCTTGGTCAAACAAGCGGCCGATCAGGGCTTCGTGGCGCAGATTGCCAATTCTGACCCCGCAGGTCAGCGCGTGGCACCGTATGGCGGCACCGAGGCGTTATTCACCCCGAACCCCTATGCCATTGGCTATCCGGGAAGCAACCACCCGGTCTTGGTGGATATCTGTGCGTCCATCACCACTACGTCCATGACGCGGCAAAAGTTTGCCGCTGGTGAGCAGTTTGACCACCCCTGGCTGCTCGATGCACTAGGCAAACCAACATGCGACCCTGCCGTGCTCGAGAACACACAGCCGCGCGGCTCGCTCCAGTTGCTGGGAGGGCAGGAATATGGCCACAAAGGCTTCGGGATGGCGCTGATGATCGAAGCCCTGTCCCAAGGCCTGGCGGGGCACGGGCGCAAAGACGCCCCCAAGCGCTGGGGCGGTAATGTGTTTGTGCAGGTATTTGACCCCGACTTTTTTGCAGGGCGCGATGCCTTTGTCGAGCAAATGGATTACTTGTCAGAGCGCTGCCGCAGCAACAAGCCTATCCGAGCCGACCAAGCCGTACGTGTGCCGGGCGACCAGGCTGCCCGCAGCGCAGCCACCGCACAAGCGCACGGCATCAGCTACGACGACCTCAGTTGGCAGGCCATCAGCCAAAGCGCGCAGCGCCTGGGTGTGGCCTTGCCTTCCGCATAGACAACTTCATCGAATAAACCCATGGCACTGAAACCCAACACCAAAACCAAGTTCATGGGCGTGAGCACCGCCACGCTGTGCACCGCCCTGTTCAAGCGCGGCCTGCGCAATCAGTTCATCCAGAACGTGCACCCGCTCAACACCAAGCTGCCCAACATGGTCGGCGAGGCTTTCACGCTGCGCTACATCCCGGCGCGGGAGGATTTGAACCCGATCACCGTCTTCCTGGACCGCAATCACCCGCAGCGGGTGGCGGTGGAGCAGTGCCCACCCGGCGCGGTCATGGTGTTCGACAGCCGCAAAGACGCACGTGCAGCGTCGGCCGGCTCCATCCTGATCACGCGCTTGATGGTGCGCGGCGCAGCAGGCGCGGTGACGGATGGTGGTTTTCGCGACTCGCCCGAGATTGCTGAGATGCCCTTCGCCACCTACCACCAGCGCCCCAGTGCCCCCACCAACTTGACACTGCACCAGGCTTTGGACATCAATGTTCCGATTGGCTGTGGCGATGTCGCGGTGTGGCCGGGTGACGTGATGGTGGGTGACCGCGAAGGCGTAATCGTGGTGCCTGCGCACCTGGCAGACGAGATTGCCGATGAAGCCGTGGAGATGACCGCATTTGAAGATTTTGTGAGCGAAGAAGTGCAAAAGGGCCGCAGCATCATTGGTCTGTACCCACCCACTGAGCAGCAGAGCAAGGACGATTTCGTGGCGTGGCGCCAAGCCAAGGGGCGATAGGCTTCGCTCTGGCCATACGCCTGCAAGGCGGCTAATCTAATGCAGCTACTCGACCGACCGGCCTTCGCCCGCCTCTTCTACCGTGCGGCCATCGCGAATGTGGTAAATCCGCTTGAAGGTGGGAATGATCTTTTCATCATGCGTGACCACAATGATGGCTGCCTGCGATTGCCGCGCCATGCGGTTCAGGATGCGCATCACCGCCAATGCCCTTTCGCTGTCCAGCGGCGCTGTCGGTTCATCGGCCAGTATCACTGGCGGCTTGTTCGCAAGCGCTCGGGCGATGGACACCCGCTGCTGCTCGCCACCCGACAACTGCGATGGCTCTGCCTGGGCGCGGTGTGCCACATCCAGCTCCGCCAGTAACTCCAGCGCACGTGCCCTGGCTTTGGCATTGGGCATGCCAGCCAGCATGGGCAGCAGGGCCACGTTATCGGTCACGTCCAAAAACGGAATCAGGTAAGGAGCCTGAAACACAAAGCCAATGTTGTCCCGGCGCAGTGCGCGCAGGTCGGGGGTGAGCCATTTGCCGTCGTAAATCGCCTTGCCGCCCAGCACCATGCGGCCAGAGGTCGGTTCGATGATGGCGCCCAGGCATTTCAGCAGCGTGCTTTTGCCCGAGCCGGATGGCCCGACCAAGCCCACCACTTCGCCCGCCTGCACTGTCATGTTCACGTCTTTGAGCGCTTCTACGGCCTTGTCGCCTTCGCCATAGACCTTGCGCAAGCCTTCGATGACGATGCCGCCAACAGGAACAGATGATGATGTGCTCATGCTCATCCCCCAATCGCCTCAGCCGGGTCCACCTTGATGGCAACCCGGATCGCCAAGGTACTGGCAAGTGCGCAAATGAGCATGGTGACAATTAAGCCTGTGAGCGCATCGCCCTGCTCCAGCAGCACAAACTTGGGGAACACCGGTGCCCACAGGGTGGCCGCCAGCTTGCCCACCACAAAGCCAATCAAGCCCAGGCCCAGCGCCTGTTGCAGGATCATGCTGGCGATGCGGACGTTGCTGGTGCCGATGAGCTTGAGCACCGCAATTTCGCGGATCTTGCCCATGGTCATGGTGTAAATGATGAAGGCCACGATGGCCGCGCTGACGATGGACAGGATCACCAAAAACATGCCAATCTGCTTGGCTGATGTGGCAATGAGCTTGACCACCAGAATATCTTCCATGCCCGCGCGGTCAAAGGCTTCGAGGTGCTTCCAGCGTTTGATCGGCTCCGCCACCTGGGCGGGCAAGTACCCTGCTTGCACCTGGACCAGCACGGCGTTCACATTGCGGCTGGTGGTCTGGCTGGCCTGCACGGCCTCCAGCAAGCCTGGCACACCAGGGCGGTTGAACTGGGGGTTGGCAGCAGTGCGCGCGCGGTCGTTGAGCACGGCATCGTTGTCTTTCAAAAACTGCGCCTCTTGTGCATCTTTGAGCGGGATAAAAACCATCGGGTCTCCACCCGACGACACCATGCGCTGGGTCAGCCCCACCACGGTGTAGGCATGGCGCCGGATGTGGATCTGGTCCCCCAACGCAAAGCCTGTCTTGACATCCGCCACCGCCTCGTAATGGCTGCGGCTCAAGTGCCGCCCTGCCACCAGAAAACCTGGACTACCGGGCTTGCCAGGTTCGATGCCCACCACCATGGCACGGGCTTCGTCCGCCCCGCGCCGCACCTGCATGCTGAAGTAGGTGACATTGGCCGCCGTGGCCACGCCGGGCATCCCCGCAATGCTGCGCACGATATCGTCGCGCAGGCTGGACGCCTCGGCATACGGGCCCTGGGTACCCTGCTGCACCACCCACAGGTCGGCGCCGCTGTTGGTCAGCAGCGCGCGGGCGTCGTCCACCATGCCGCGGTACACCCCGGCCATGGAGAGCGTTACCCCGATCAACAAACCCAAGCCCAGCCCGGTCAATACGAACTTGGGCCAGGCGTGAAGGATGTCGCGCCCTGCCAGGCTGATCACGGTGTGGCTCCGCCTGCTGTCTTGGCAGGCACCAGGGCATCCACCACCTGCACGCGTTGGGCAGCGTTCAGCGCCTTTTGGCTGTACACCACCACCTTGTCGCCCGCCGTCAGGCCTTCCAACACCTGCACCCTGCCGTCAAGGCTTGCCGCCCCGGTGCGCACCGGCACAAATACGGGCTTGCCAGACTGGAGCGTCCAAACACCGGTTTGAGAGCCCACACGCTGCACAGCGGCGCCCGGCACCAGGGGCGACTGGGCCACGGGCGCGAGTTGCAGCGTCACCTCGGCCATCTCGCCCACCGACAGGCCTGCGGGCGGCACGTCAAAGGCCACCTGGGCAATGCGCTCTTCTGTCACGCTGTCGCTAAGCAATTCGACCCGGCTGACCTGCCCCGGGTGCCGCATACGGGGTTGCGAGCGCAGCACGATGTCGCCCTTCAGGCCAGCGACCAAACCTTCGGATCGGCCTTGGTCGATGCGCAAACGCACCCACAGGCTGCTGGGGTTGATCAGGCGCAGCACAGGCTGACCTGCCACCACCGTGGCGCCGGGCTCGGCGTCGCGCGCGGTCACTACGCCGTCTGCCGGTGCCAGCAGACGCACATTGGCGCGTTGCTGGTTCAAGGCAGCGCGGTCGGCCTGCAGGCGCTTGAGGTCTTGGGCCGCCGCCGCCACATTGGCACGGGCAGCGTCGTGCCCAGCATCTGCCGAGGCTTTCTCCTGGGTGCGCGATTCAATGGCACCTTGGCTGATGAAATCCTGTCGCGCCAGATCCTGGTTGCGCTTGAGGTTGGTGCCGGCCAGTTCGCGCTTGGCGGTGGCGTCGGCCAGCTGCGCCTGTGCAGCGCTTTGTGCACTGCGGGCCCGCTCGATGGAAGCATCAATGGAAGCCCCACGCTGGTCAATATCCACCGGGTCCATTTCTGCCAACAACTGCCCTGCTTTGACGGCGTCGCCCACATCCACCTTGACGGACAGCACACGACCGGCCACGGTGGGCCCTACCATCCAACTGCGGCGCGCCTCAACGGTACCTATGCCGAACAGCGCGGGGGTGAAGCTGCCTTCTTTCACCTCGGCCAGCACCACCTTCACCGGGGCAAGTGGCCCAGAGCGGAGCATGACAAAGCCCACACCAGCCAGTAGCGCCAGGGCCAGTGCGGCCAATACAAAACGACGTTGAGTTTGGCGGGAAAGTTTCATTGCTTATGTGCCATCAAGGGCAGTTGTTGTGGAGCTTCCACTTGTCTTCATGGCCCATGGCTTTGGCAAACGCTGGCACCTTGCAGCGCTCAGCTTCAGCCGGATCGGTTGTGCCACCAGTTACCTGTGCCTCTGCAGGCGGTTGACGTGGATGCATGGCCATGCCCGTCAGGTCTGCGGAGGCACTGCTGTACACCCATTGCGCAGCAGCGTACACGCCGAGCGCAAACACCAGCAACACGCCCAGTTGCGCAAAGGAGAACTTCGGCTTGTCCCACGTAGGAACCTCGCACACACCGCCTGGGCACAGTTGCGCCTGCTCTTTGTTGAACCAGTTGTACACCTTGCAGCCGATGCAAATGCCAAAGGCGGTTTCAAAGAACATCAGGATCAGGCACACACCGCACGCCAGCATGTTGATAGGGCTAATCACCTGCTTGATCACCAGTAAATACAGCATCGCACAGGCCAAGGTGAATCCAATGCCCCAGGCGAAGCGTTTTTGCGGCGCCCCCGCGTACTCGGGCTGCTGCTTACGAACAACCCAAGCCCCAATGATCATGGCCGGCGCGTAGCGTGGGTTGATGAAGAGGCGGATAAAAAATTCAGTCAGAAATGCCAGCACAAACACGCGTGTGGGCTGAAAGTTGCCCACCAGCCAGGCGTTCATGAAGGTGGTCATCGCAAAGAAGAACAAAATGCCCGCGCTGGCGCGCACAGCGCGCTCGTTGAGGACGCGCACCGCGTATTCGGGGCGCTTCTCACCAAATTCAAAAAAGGTCTGCACGGGATGCTTGTCGTCGGGTTTACCAGTTGCCGAGTATGGTTGCAATCGTCACCATTGCATATGATATTGATCATATAAAGATGAATCTCCATGGCACCTGACCTACATCCTGACCTCGCTCACCTGCTTCCAACAGATCTTCGGACTGAATGTGTACTCATTGCTTATGTCAAGGGTTCCCGCCTGTTCACGACGGGTGAGCGCCCAACGCATATGCACTTTGTGAATGAGGGTGAAGTCGTCTTGGAGCGGGCGGGGGCAGACGGTAGCAATGCCATTTTGCAGCGGACCCGGCGTGGATTTGTGAGCGAAGCTAGCCTGGGGTCAAGCCAATACCACTGCGATGCCCATGTGGTGACTGCCGCGACCATCACGCAAATACCGATTTCGAGCATCACCTCTGCGCTCGCCATCGATCCCATGTTTTCCGCTCGGTGGATAGACATGCTGAACCGCGAGGTCAGGCGTCTGCGCATGCATTGCGAGCGCCTTTCCCTACCCAAAGTGCAGGATCGCTTGACTCATTTGCTGGCGACACAAGGCGACTCGGGCCGCTACGCGATGGGCTCGGGTCTCAAGTCCATCGCCAGTGAACTGGGTGTTACCCACGAAGCACTTTATCGGTGTGTCGCCAGTCTGGAGAAACAGGGGCGTCTGGCGCGGCAAGACGGTTTTCTCGTGCTTCAGCCCCTGGGCGTCTAAATCAGGCCCAAATCACCGGACCTTTGGCTGAATACCATGCGTCGACCTTCTCGTTGACTACAGATTCAATGCGGTTGCGCTTGATCTTCATGGTGGGCGTGAGGCAGCCGTTTTCGATCGACCAGGGTTCGCGTGCGACCACGATCATGCGCAGTTGCTCATAATCCGCCACATTGGCGTTGACATAAGCCAGCACCTTGGCCATTTCGGCTTCAAATTCTGCCTTGACAGCCGGGTCATTCAGCTTGGGCCGCACACCCTCGGCGGGCACCACAATCGCATACGCGGCTTGTTGGCCGACGCCGGAAACCATGGCCAATTCGACCATGGGGTTCTCCAGGATCATGTTTTCGATGGGCGCTGGTGCCACATACTTGCCCTTGCCTGTCTTGAAGAGTTCCTTCTTGCGGCCCGTCAACTTCAACTGTCCGTCCTTGCTGACTTCACCCAGATCACCCGTGCAGAAGAAGCCGTCGGCCGTGAAGACTTCTCCATCCAGATCGGGTCGCTTGTAATAGCCCACCATGGTGCCGGGCGACTTGATCAAGACCTCGCCTTCGTCACTGATGCGACGCTCCACCCCCGGGAATGTGATCCCGACGTAACCCGGCAGATTTTGCGTGCGCGTGGTCGTGTGCGAAAACGCGAAGTCTTCGGTCATGGCATAACCTTCCATCAGGTTCAAGCCAAGACGCCGGTACCAGGCGATGAGTGCAGGCGGAATTGGGGCCGATCCGCTTCCCGCCATCAGCACATTGTTCAGCCCCAGTTGGGTCAACACCTTTTTCGCCACGATGCGACCCAGAATCGGAATGCTCAGCAAGCGATCAAGCTTCTTGGCGGGCATCTTGGCATAGACCCCCTGCTGGAACTTGAGCCACAAGCGGGGAACTGAAATAAACACGGTGGGCCGGGCGCGCTGTAAATCCTGCAAAAAAGTGTCCAGCGACTCGGCAAAGTAGATGTGTACGGTGCCATACACGTAGCTGGCGCATTCCACCCAGGCGCGCTCAAAGATGTGTGCCAGCGGTAAATATGACAACACGCGGTAGTCAAAATTGGCACCCAGCTGGCGGATTTGGTAGTCCATGATGCCTTCGCTGGCACGGGTGGCGCGCTCAAAACTGTGCATCACGCCTTTAGGGGTGCCCGTGGAGCCGGACGTGTACATCAGGATCGCAATGTCGTCTGGTTTGCGCGCTGGCTTGCCTGCAATCGGTTTGCTTGCCGCAATGGTGTCGGTCCAGCTTGGGTAGCTGGTCTTGGGGGCCAGCGGTAGGCTGATGCAGGGCAAACCGGCAGGTATGCCGCCCACCTGCTGGTTCCAGGTATCGAGCTTTCCGACAAAAAGCAGGCTGGCACCGCTGTGCTCCAGCACAAATTGAATGGTCTCAGCCGATTCCGTGGGAAAGATCGCAACCGTTGTAAAACCCGCCATCCAGATGGCCAACTCAGCCATCATGAAATGCGCCGTATTCTTGGACAGGATCGCAATGCGGGCACCGGGCTCGAACCCTTGGCTTTGCAAGTGGCTTGCCATACGGCGGGCCTGGCCCATGGCCTGGCCCCAAGTGAAGTCTTCAACCTGACCATTCCCAACCGGTTGAGTCAGAAAAACCTGGCCAGCGAGCTTGGTTTCGTGACCGTAGATGTAGTCCAACAAGAGCTTGGTATCCGCCATAGGTATCCCCTTTTTAACTATGCTCGGATGCTATACGAGTGGCCGCGTGCCCCATCTCGGGGTAAACCAGTTCCTGACGGGGGACTTTCCCCATGCGGCGCAGGGAAAATCGCGTTGATCACAAGAGGTCAGTTTTCCTGCAACTTCAGGATGCAAACCATGCCGAAATTGTGCTTTCGATTGCAGTCGTGACATCTGGTTGAGTCAGCTTGGTTCTGTTCTGTTGATCATCAGCGGGCTTTGATGCTGTTTTTCAGAGGTGGAACCGCTTTGCGCGCCGCTCAAAAAGCCAGGCAAGGCAAGAAACCCCACGCAACAAAGGTTCTCTGAAAATCAATACCATGCGACCTTGAATGACCGCCACGGTTGCCCAGTAATCGGCGGACTCATACAAGGATATTCATGCAGGCAGGAACGATATCAAGCAATAGCGCAAGCGTCGGCATGCGCATTTCGTCGAAACTTGCGTTGGTCTTAACCATTATCGTTTTCGCCGTCGGTAGCGCACTTTATTTCAGCGTCACCAAGCTCCACAGCGTTACCCATTCCTTTATTGACCTAGAAAAGAACGAATGGCAAGTCAGCAAGCTTGCCTCCACGTGGCAAGGTCATGCGCACGCCGTATCAGCCAGAGTCACGGCCAGCATGAAGATGCCCGTGGGCGCGCCGCGCGACAAATTCGTCGCGGAGGGCCGTCAGTCCATCGAAGAAATTGCCGGCGTCATTCAAGCCATTGACAAGCTACAACTCAAGGGTGAACTGTCAAAGCGGGTCCAGGCGGTAAAAATTGCGCGTAAGGAATTTGAACAGGTCACAACGAGACTGGAAGGTCTGAAACTGACCGGCGAGTTCATGGCGATTGAGTCATTGCTGAACGAAGAGTACGAATATGCGCGCATCGCCTACCTGACCCAAATCGATGAGCTCAGAAACGCGGCAAATCAATCCGCGCAGACGTCGATTCTGGAGGCACAAAAAGACGCCGAAAACTCGGCTTGGATGGCCGCTGTCTGGCTGGGCACCGCGATTGCCGTGGCGGCTACTGCGGCATGGCTGCTGGCCAAGTCGATTACAAGCCCCATGAGTGGCTTGATCACCCGAGCGCAAGCCATGGCAAGTGGCGACTTGTCTGATCACCCTTCGATCAACTCGTCGGGAGAAATTGCCGAACTCGAACGGGCCCTGTCAGACATGCGCCTGTCGCTCCGTGAGATGGTGTCTCAAGTGCGTTCATCAACCGAGATGGTGACACACGCCTTGACAGTCGATGGGGAAGCCGGGATTCATCGCTCAAGCCCCGACAGCAACGCGTCAAGTGAAAACGACGTCGCGGCAATGACCAAATCTGTTCATGCCTTGCAAGATACTGCCAGAACCTTGGTGGCGGGAAACTGGGTCAAGAACTTGGTGGTGGAAGTGTCTCGTGCGCTTGCCGAAGTCAACAGCGAAAAGGACTACGCTGCCAGCTTGGTCTCTCGCTTGTCACAAGCGGTGGGCGCTCAATTGGGCATCATGTATCTGGTCAATAAAGACCGAACGATGCTGCAACGTGCAGGCTCATATGGCCTCGCGCCTAGCAACAACGAATCAGCTGACATCGCCATGGGCGAAGGACTGGTCGGTCAGTGCGCCGTAGACGGTACACCACGTCAGATCTCGCCACTTGATGCCGACATGCTGCGCATCGAAAGCGGCTTGCTCAGTGCAGTGCCAAAGCACCTGCACATCATCCCGATCATTGGGCGCGAGAACCATGTTCTGGCCGTGATTGAGATCGCCTCGCTGAGTACCTTTGGCGTTCGCGAACAGGCCTTGCTGGCCGAACTGATGCCCACTGTGGCATTGCAGATTGAGTTGCTGCGCAAGCAAAACGACTCTAAGCGCCTGCTAGAAGAAGTCACCGTTCAAAGCATGGAACTGCAGCAACACGCGGATGTGCTGAAGTGGTCAGAAGAGCAGATGCGCACTCAGCGCGACGAGTTGGCTACACAAACAGAAGTACTCCAAGAGCAAAAAGGCATGCTCGAAACGGCGAACGCAGCAATCGCCAAAAAGTCTGAAGAAGTCGATGCCGCCAGAGCACGGGCAGAAGAAGCCACGGCCACAAAGAGCATGTTCCTGGCCAACATGAGCCATGAAATTAGGACGCCAATGAATGCCATCATCGGGCTGTCGCACCTGTGCCTGCGCACCGAACTCACCCCCAAACAGCGTGACTACGTTGACAAGGTTCACAAGGCAGGCTCATCGCTGCTGGGCATCATCAATGACATTCTGGACTTCTCCAAAATTGAGGCGGGCAAGCTCAGCATTGAAGAAACCGATTTCTGGATGGAAGACGTCTTAGGCCAAGTGGCGACGCTGGTGGCGCAAAAGGCCGAAGAAAAAGACCTGGAACTGCTGATTCGCGTTTCTCCCGATACACCGCAAGGCCTGATCGGCGACCCGCTTCGCATCGGTCAGATCTTGACCAATCTGATCAGCAATGCCATCAAGTTCACGGCCAAAGGGCAGATAAAGGTTGACATCCAGGTCTTGAGCCGCACTGACGAAGGCTTGGAGCTTCAGATCAAAGTCACAGACACCGGCATAGGCATGAGCGCCGAGCAGATGAACCGTCTGTTCAAGGCCTTCAGTCAAGCCGATGGCACAACCACTCGAAAATTTGGCGGAACAGGTCTGGGATTGACCATCTCCAAACGCTTGGTCGAGCTCATGGGTGGTGACATCTCGGTCAACTCCGCCGAAGGAGAGGGTTCTGAATTCACCGCAACGGTATGGGTACAAGCCAGCACACGCCAGCGCGAATTGCGCAAAGTTGCCCTCAATGGCATGCGAGCACTGGTGGTTGATGACAATGCCGATGCCCGAACGATTCTTTCGGAAAACCTGAGCACGTTTGGCGTTCCAGTCACGACGGCTGACAGCGCCGAGGCAGGCCTTCAATTGCTGGACAAGGACCAGAATGCCACCCCCTATCAAATTGCGTTCATCGACTGGCGCATGCCAGGCATGGATGGGATTGAGATGTCCAGACTCATCCACGACGCAACCAACATGCCGAGCAAGCCCAAGGTCGTCATTGTCAGTTCGTTCAGCCTGGATGCCTTTCACGATGAAGGTAAAAAGTTGGGCGTGGACGCGTTCCTGCCCAAGCCGATCAATGCATCGCAACTGTGGGACACCATTGCCAATGTGATGGGCAAAGACGTGCAGTCCGGCTTTGCCGCCGGCAAAGACCCAGAAACCAAGGTATGGGATTTGAACGGGCTGCGCGTTCTGCTTGTGGAAGACAACGAGATCAACCAACAAATCGCGCTTGAACTGCTGGAATCTTGCAACGTATCGGTCACCGTTGTGGATGATGGTTTAGCCGCTGTTCAGGCGCTGGAGGCCTGCACTGATCCACTTCCTTTTGACCTGGTGCTGATGGACTTGCAGATGCCCAGGATGGACGGGCATGCGGCAACGGTACATCTGCGTAAGCAAGCACGGTTTGACGCATTGCCCATCATTGCCATGACCGCGCATGCCATGATCGAGGAGCAGCAGCGCTGCCAGGAAGAGGGGATGAACGACCACATCACCAAACCCATTGACCCCGACACCCTATTCGCCACGCTGGCCAAATGGCGCGCACAACCCATGCACAAGCGGCGAGAAAGCGACAAATCCGCCGCTGCAGCCCCCATCAAAACAGCCTTGCCGCCCCTGTCCATTGAAGGGATCGATACCGCTGCAGGCTTGCAACGCGTGAATGGAAACAGCCATCTCTATGCGCGTGTACTGAGGCAGTTTTGTGACAAGCAGGTCCACTTTGTCGATGAAGTGAACGAATGCTTGCAAACTGCCGACTATGAGACAGCGGAAAGAAAGGCTCACACCGTCAAAGGTTTGCTTGCCACCATTGGCGCCACCGCACTTGCAGATACGCTGGCGGGCCTTGAAAAGGACTTGCGTGGCCGATTAGAAACTGATCAGATAACAACTAAATTACCTGGCCTGAATGAGGCCTTATCAAGCCTCATCTTGTCCATTCGCAGTGCTCTTGCCCAAGTTGCGCCCGCCCCAGATCCTGCTCAAATATCGGTTCGTCCGCAAGACACGCGTGCGACCATGAAGGCGCTGACGGCGATGCTGCAAGACAGCGACCCTGAGGCCATCGATTACGTGCAGTCAAATGCTTTTCATCTGCAGTCGGCACTGGGCACCAACTACGCCAAAGTCAAACAAGCGATTGAAGACTGCGAATTCGAAATGGCAATGGAGCTCATTCAAGTCCAACAAGCCATCTCTTGATGGCCTTCGCATGGCAATTGCGGATTAGCGCAGATCCGCCAACTCAGGATCAGCAGCGGTCACGCAGCCACCTTGCAGCAAATCCCACCCTTGCCCATTAAACTGGGCCATTGGTCCGCTGATGTTGGCGTTGTGCCGGGACGCTGCACCAACGCTGAAGGGTTTGCAAAGAATGTCACTTTGAAAGCTTTTCACGTTTTGCAAAGCCTTCGTCAAGCTTGCACGGTTGATGTTCTTGGCATCCGACTTGAGCAAGACCTGGGTGACCAAGCGGGCAGCCAGGTAGCCGCTCTGAGAAAACGCGTCGCGGGAATCGGTATTTTGGGCATACCTGTCCATGACAGCCACCCAATTTCGGCTATCGGCACCGGTGTGATTGGTCGGCATGAACTCCAGATTGGCGTGAAAACGCCCCTTCCAGTAGTCGCCAAGTCGTTTGGCGACATCTGTCGAATACGCGGGTGCTGAAGAAACAAACCGGATGGATTTGCCAAGATCCATCTGCTGTGCAACCGCCATCATGGGGAGAAGCAAGCCCTTCGACAAATTCAACACGATGACATCAGGGGACCCGTCTGCGGCCCGTGTCATCACGTCTTTAGCACTGAAATTTGCAGGATCAATGGTGAGAATCTGGACACTGATGCCGTTCTTCTTGCCCCATGCCTGCACACCGCCACACGCCCAGTCACCCAGGCCCGGAATATTGGGAATGACGCAGACCATCTTGCTGACTTTGCCTGCTTTGGCTGCATGCATTGCGGCGATCGTGCTTGAAAGGCGCGGGCCGATATTGAGGGGTACGTACCCACTCGAGTGAAAGCAGTCGCGTGGAACACCCGACCCCGCAATGGCCAAGATGCCGTTAGAGGCGTACCTTTTGGCATTTGCACTGCACTCGACAAAACTCGAACTCCCCACCATGCCCAGAACTTTGCGTTTTTCGATCAGATAGGTGGCTAACTCTGCCGCCTTTTTGGGGTTCCATTGATCGTCGACGACGACATATTCCACGGGGCGGCCATGAATTCCACCGTTGTCATTCACGCACTTAAAGTACGCAGCGGCAGCTGACGCCGAAGCGCTGAAGTCATCAGGCCCGGTCTTGCCAACGATGGCGCCCAGCACGATCGGGTCACCGCTGGCCTTCTCTCCGTTGTTCAGTCCGCAATCCAGGGCACTTTGGGCCAGTGCACTTTGCGCGCTGCAAGCGAGAAGCGGCACGAGAAATCCCGCGACTTTGAGTTTTGTTCTTAAATTCTTTGGCATGTCATGAATCTCCATGCTGTTACGACAGTACCGTGATCCTAGGCACTATGGATTCTCAAAGCTTCTGTAGGGTTGTTCTGTTAGCCAGTCGATTAAGAGTCCACGCCCATTTGTCTACCGCGCCCTGCTTTCTTGGCTTTGAAAAGTTTGGCATCGGCGCGCGCCACCAGGTCTTGATGCCCCGCATCTGGATCCACGCCATAGGCCACGCCAATGCTGGCACCGATGGTGATCAGTCGGTCCTCGACATGAAACGGCTCGTGCGCCGCTGCCAGCACCTTTTCGGCAATGGTTTGAGCGTCCATGCGTTCGTTAAGGCGTGCAAGCACGATCGCGAACTCGTCTCCGCCCAGGCGGGCGACCACGTCGGAAGGTCTGACAATGTTGAGCAAGCGTTTTGCAAAGAGTTGGAGCACCTGATCACCCGCCGCATGGCCATATTGGTCATTAACCGGTTTGAAGTAGTCGAGGTCAATGTAAAGCAAGGCCAGGTTAGCGCCTTGCCCGCTGGCAATGGCATGCTTGATATTTCGATCAAAACCAGCCCTGTTGGCAAGTCCTGTCAAGGGGTCTTGCTCTGAAATCCGTAGCAAACGCTCTTCCTCATGGACTTGTTCGCTGATGTCCTGGGCCACGATCACAAAGCCGTCACCTTGTCCGAATTCATTCTTCAAAGGGATGTAGTCAATCGCCATATAGCGGGTACGCTCGCGGCCGGGGTAGTCCAGTCGGTAGGAGACATGTTCGCCCGCTAAGGCTCTTAAGGCCCAAGGCCATCGCCGATTGAACTCATACTCCCCTAATAGCGCAATGCCCTTTTTGCCTGTGACCTGATCACGCGGCATACCAAGCCAATCTTCAAAGGCCTTGTTGATGTATTGGTAAACGCCATCCGCATCAACGACAGCCACGGCGGCGGGAATGGCCTCAGCGACGGAATACAGACTGGCCGCCTGGCGGGCCGCCTCATGCTGAACCTGGATTTCCTCCGAAATGTCCCGCATCACCGCGGAATAGCGTTCTACACGGCCATCGCCGTTTCGGTGCGCAATCAACAAACTTTGCACTGGCAAGCGATCTACACCCGGCCAGCACAGGTCAATCTTTCCGAGCCAAAGGCCTTTGATCCGAAGCGCAGGCCAGATGGTTTGCCGAAACAACTGCCGCGTTGAAGCGGTGCAAAAATCGTACAAGCGGTGCTGGGTCGTCGCCCCGTCAGGCGTCCAACCCATTGCAATACGTATCGCGGGATTCAAATAACTGATGATGCCGCTGCGGTCAGTTTGAACCACAAAGTCGGACGTGCTTTCAAAGACAGAGGTCAATTCCCGCAACGCCCGTTCGGTGTTCACCCGGTCCGTCACATCCGTACCCAAAGCAAAAAACCCGCGAACTGTGCCATCTTTGTTCAGGTCCGGCACCAAATGACTGTCAATGTGCCGAACGTCCCCATTCACGACATCGTCAAATTCAAACTGCTGCGCCGCGCCACCCAGCAGAGCATTAACGCTTTTTCGCATGACAGGTGCGGCCTCTTCGCCCAGCAGTTCCTGGCGCGTTCGTCCCAAGGTTTGCTCCACCGTGGTACCAAACCGAGCACATTGCGCCCGGTTGACAAAACGGTATCGAAACTCCAGGTCAAAATAGGCGATACGCACAGGTAAGCTGTCAGTGAGCAGGCGCAGAAATCGCTCGCTCTCCATCAGTGGTGCCTGATGGGCTTGCAGACGCGAAATTTCGACGTTCAGTTCATTGACCTGTTGGCGGTGAAGCCAGTACGCACCTGCCAGCCCCACACCCAGCAACGCCTCACCCAACACACCCCAATTTGACCCTTGCGACAGGCTTGCCAGCACCAAGGCATTGCCAGCGATCAATGCCAACGCGGCACACACCGAAACGACTTTTTTCCAGGAAAAAGGTAGGCGTGGAAGACGTGGCAGACGTGGCGGTTGGTTCACGCCTGCATCGTAGCGGTGGTGGGAATATCCATATACCCCTTACGCAACCGCCCTGTTTTGTGCAGGGTTTTAAATAGTGTGGCTAGCCGACATGGTGTTGCCTTACATCAATGCAAATTTGCAGGGCAGCGCTAGGATCAATTGACATTCTGGCAATAGCGCGTCACTGACATGGATATCTTTCATGCACACGGGCGTCATCCTTGAAAGTTTACGATGCAGAGCCTCTCGAATGTGATCAAACTCGGTATCCGTCCGTCGCTGACGTGGCTGGTCTTGGGTGCCGTCACGCCACTGCTCGTGTTTGGTGCCATTACCGCCTGGATTGTTGTTAACCAAAAAGAAGCGGCCATCACAGACAAACTGGCGGGCATGGCATCAGGATTAACCATTGCTGTGGATGGTGAGCTGCTCAACCAATTTCACAGTCTTGATATCTTGGCCACTGATGCCAGCCTGGACAAAGGCAATCTCGGCGATTTCAGTGCCCATGCAAAGCGAGCCGTCGCCGCTAATCCAACATGGATCAGCATAGGCCTCATTGACCCAGCGTCCGGCCGAATCTTGGCGGGCTGGCCAGAAGCACCAGGGCCCGCGCCGCTGACCTTGGCACCGGAACCCGCCAAAGAGATTGCCAAAAGCCGCAAACCGACCATTGTGGGTGCCTTTGCTCAGGGCAAGTTAAGTCCCGGGCCGGTGATTTTGCTGATGGTGCCGGTGATTCGCCAAGACACGGTCATTTACGTGCTCGGTGTCGCCATGCGCCCCGCCACCTTGAACACCGTGCTATCGCAAGGCATGCCGTCAAACTGGACCGTATCGACCTTAGATGCCGGTCTGATCATCGCAGGGCGTTCGCGCGATGCCCAGCGGTATGTGGGTGTGCCGGCAACGCCGTCGCTCGCAGTGCGTATCCAGGCCAGTGATCACGGCATGTTCAAGGCCATCACGCAAGAAGGCATTTCCCTTCAAACCGTCTTCAGGCGGTCTAGCGTCACCGGATGGACGGTTGTGATTGGTGTTCCCGACGCTGAAGTCTACGGCCCCATCCGGTCGGTATTGCTTCAGTTGGCGTTCGCCTCCTGCATCACACTGCTCCTGGCCGTGGGCGTTGCCGCGCTGGTGGGGCAAGGCATCACCAAACGTCGACTGGAGTATGAAAGCAGTCTTCGCAAAGGTCAGCTAGCCTTGTCTGATGCGCTTGTCCGCCTGAACCGAATCGCTGACAGCGTGCCCGGCGTCGTCTACCAGTTTCAGCGTCGCCCTGACGGCAGCTATTGTTTTCCGTATGCAAGTGAAGCCATTCGCGACATTTACCAGGTCAGCCCAGACGAGGTGCGCGATACGGCCGACAAAGTTTTTTTCGTCCTTCATCCTGATGACATCGCAGAGGTAGCCCGCCAAATCACGTTGTCCGGCGACCAGTTGAGCACTTGGAATCAGGAATACCGTGTGCGCTATGCGGATGGCACCATTCGCTGGCTGCAGGGAAACGCCTTGCCTCAGCAACAATCCGATGGCGGCGTACTTTGGCATGGCTTTATTACCGACATCACGGGGCGAAAAATGGCGGAAGCTGCTGCTGCCGCCAATCAACAGAAGTTTGAGCGGATTTTGGAAAGCGCTGCTGACGCCATCTTCATCACCAATGAGCAAGGTTGCTATCAGTATGTCAATACGGCTGCCGCTGCTCTGCTGGGCTACAGCCGAAAAGAGTTGCAAGCCATGGACATCATGGATCTCACGCCCGCCGAAGAACAAGAAGCCATTGCAATACAGTTCCAAGAATTGGTGCAAGTCGGTCGCTTGCGAACTGAACTCAAGCTCAAGCGCAAAGACGGCAGCCTGGTCCCCGTGGGCATGAGCGCCACCGTGCTACCCGATGGCAGCGTATTTGGGGCATGCAGAGACATCACCGAGCGAAGCGAAATGGAAGCCCAGGTCCGAAAACTCGCCTTCTATGACGCACTGACGCAATTACCCAACCGCCGCTTGCTACTGGACCGCATGAAGCTGGCCATGTCGGCCAGCGCACGCAGCGGCAAATATGGCGCGCTCCTATTTTTGGATCTGGATGAAGCGCCGCGAGAAATTTGCGCTGATTTCTTGGGATAAATGGACGCCTCAAAAGATTTAGCGCTGCAAAATAAATTATTGCCTGAGAAAACACGTGCGCAGCGTACCAAAGAATAAAGCCACCCGAAGGTGGCCTATCAATTCCAGCCAGGTCGCCCTAGCCGTTAATCACTCAACAGCCGGGCCACCGATGCGCTCCAGGGCATAGGCCAATTGAGTTTCCATCGCGCACAAATCACCCGTGTAGCCCCAGTTCCTAGGATTAGCTGTTGCCTTGGCCAGGTGACCATCTCGAAACGTGTTTAAACGCTCTAGAAGCGCGTCGATACGGTTGCTGCACTCAATATATTCCCGGAATGATTCAGGGGCATTCTTGGCGGTTTTGACGGGTCGCTTCTGAACCTGTGCCGCCTGCCCCGCTTTAAACGCCGCTTCCAGCGCCGCTTTGATGCCGCCCACACCCAGGTCATAGAAGTCCAGGCTATCGCTGTTGCGGCTGGCCAGGGTTTCCATGCCCAGGTGGGCTTTGGCGATCTGTTCGATTTGGGCTTGGTGTTGGTTGGTCATTTCAGTCA
>ERZ724517.112-NODE-112-length-47178-cov-16.124080_pt1 | contig 47178 bp, 42 predicted proteins | sample MGYA00376050_ERZ724517 | MGnify/ENA primary metagenome ERZ724517 (study PRJEB28724, sample SAMN07190886) | activated sludge metagenome | isolation source: activated sludge of sewage treatment plant in Hong Hong | place: USA: Christiansburg, Virginia | collected... | reverse complement strand
AACCTGTCGTAGGATTAAAATCATAAAACTGTCAACTATTTTCAGGACGATACAGTGCTTCATATCGGGCTGGACGGAATAAGCCTCAACTTTTTTTAGGACGAGTCTCACCTCAAAACAGCTACAAAATCAGGATGAGTTACAACAAAAAATTGCGATTCTTGAAAAGCAATTGCAATGGGAGAAAATGAGGGTATTTGCCTTAGATACCATGATTGATATTGCAGAAAAGCAACTCGATATTTCTATCAGAAAAAAGTCTGGCAGTCAACAGTCAGAGAAGTAAAAAAGGCAAATCCAATCACCCGTTAAAATGTTTAGTCTTGTATACAAATGTTCTTTTAAATAAAACACAATTTATAGAATAATTTCAGTTCCGTTTTCAATAGATGCGATGTAGTAAGAAAGTGGCAAGCCCATTGCAGCTTCATAAGCAGGTTGTATTGCATTTACAAGTGCTTCAATTGAATTTTCTTTCACCAGATTAATTGTGCAGCCACCAAAACCACCACCCATCATACGTGCACCTATAACATCATTATTTTCTCTTACAAAATCAACTAAATAATCCAGCTCTTTACAACTCACTGCATACATTTTACTTAAGCCATCATGTGTATCAAACATCTTCTTACCCAATGCTTGTATATCGCCATTGTTCAGATCCTCACAACCTTTTTGCAAGCGATTTATTTCTTGCACAATGAATCGACTACGCTTGTCAATTAATTCATCTTTTGGCAATACATATTTATCTAGCATGGCTTCAGTAGCATCTCTCAAAGAATTAACGTTGGGCTCATGTTCCTTTATCCAAGCAACTGCTTGCTCACATTCTTGCCTTCTAGTATTGTATTCGGATGACGCAAGTGAATGTTTCACATTTGTGTTGAGCAGTAGAATTTTAATGCCATCTAAATTAAAAGGCACGTATTCATATTCTAATGACCTACAATCTAATTTAATTACATAATTACGCTTACCCATTACAGAGGCAAATTGATCCATTATACCACACATTACACCTGCATATTCATGCTCGGCTTTTTGTGCCATTAAAACCATTTCAACTTTATCTAAATTGGTTTGCAACAACTCATTTAATGCAAAAACTGTGGCACACTCCACTGCAGCAGAAGAAGAAAGACCAGCACCCATTGGCACATCACTTGTAAGTATTGCATTAAACCCTTTAATTGGAATATTTTTTTTCTGAAATTGTGCAACAGCTCCTAAAATATAATTTGGCCAACTAGTATCACCAACAGGTTTTGAGTTATTGAGATCAATTGAAAAAGTTTCATTTAAATCTTGAGCTTGCAAATGTATTTCATCATCATCTCTTAAACTCATGGCTATATAAGCAGCTTTGTCTATTGCAGCAGGTAGCACAAATCCATTGTTATAATCTGTATGTTCTCCAATAATATTTACACGTCCCGGAGAACGAACAATTAATGGTTCTTGGCTTGTAGCATATAATTTTTTAAAAGATATTCTCAGACTATCAACATAATTTTTCATACCAATTATTTTACTTAAACCTTATTTAATTTGAGTTGAAAATACCAAAGACGTGTAAAAGAATTCAACTTGAAAAATAACAATATAAATATACTATTCAGAAAAAATTGTATTGTTTAAATTATCTAATAACCTGAACGTTGCATAACTCATTTTTTCAACTGTACATTCCTTAAAAAGTATACAAGTAGTTCATTTTTTGAAAAATGTATTTTCCAAATATCTTTACTATTTTTAAGAGCACCCAATTTTAAAACAACGAGCGATAAACGTATAGAAAAATTTGAGAAAAAATGTTTGAACAAACCTTTAAAAACATAGACGACATACTGCACTTACTACTTTGCAAAAACTAATTGATGCAGAAAAATCGACTTGTTTGATGTATTGGAATATGTTTTTAATAGCGATACAAAACCCATGACAAGAGAAGCAAGAGTCGCAGCCTCACAAGCAACCATTTTTGCATTGCTGAACAACAAACAAAAAGAGTTTATAGAATTTGTGCTAAGCAAATACATTGAAACTGGTGTTGGAGAACTTGACCAAGAAAAACTGTCGGCATTATTGCTCAACAAATACCAAAGTTTACCAGACGCAATGGATGTATTGGGCGATGCTCAAGGCATTCGTAAATTGTTTATAGAATTTCAACAACATTTGTATACAAAAATGAGTCCTTAAATATTGAGCATAAAAAAAGAGATTAACTCGTTAATCTCTTTTTTTATTAAGTGACCGCGTTAGGATTCAAACCTAAAACCTTCTGATCCGTAGTCAGATGCTCTATTCAGTTGAGCTACGCAGCCAGTTCCTTTTTATTGGGCTGCAAATATAAGAGCCATTTTTGAAATTACAAATCATAAATTTCTGCTGCCGATTTTTCTAAAATACTTTTGGGCAATAACCAAGCTAAAAAAACGGTTAACTTATTTACAAAACCTACCACTACTTCTTTCTTTTGTGCAAACATGGCATCAGTAGCAACTTTTGCAACATCGGTAGGCTGCATATTAAATTGTGCTGCCATTTTTTGTGCTTTCTTACCGTTTACATTGGCTGCATGTGCAAAGTTGGTATCTGTGGCTCCTGGAGAAACGGCTGTTACAGAAATGTTGCTTTGCTTTAACTCGTATGCCAAACCTCTGCTAAAGCTTAAAACAAAGGCTTTGGTGGCTGCATAAACGTTTAAGCCAGGAACAGATTGATATGCTGCTGCACTGGCAATATTTAAAATAAATGCTTTGTTTTGCTTTTGCAAACTGGGCAATAACAAATAAGTTAATGCTACAGGCGTTTGCATGTTTACTTGCATCATTTCTGTATGTTCCTTTAAACTGTATTTATTCATCATCCCACTTAATCCATAACCTGCATTGTTTACCAAAATATGCACTTGAATGGTTGATTGATTTAACAAAGAAACTAAATTTTTGGGTCCATCTGGCTGTGCCAAATCAACAGCAAAAAACTTTGCATCTACTTGATGAGTTTCTTTAATTTGATTGCTCAATTCTTCCAATAATTGTTCATTTCTGGCAACCAATATTACGGGAATTTTCCGCTTGGCCAACTCAATGGCAATTGCTTTACCAATTCCTTTACTTGCTCCTGTAATTAGTGCATAACTCATAATGCTGTAAGTTAAAAAAAGCCAACAAACTTGTTGGCTTACTTATTTTAAAATTGTGTAACTAAAAAAATTAATGACGCACTTTGGGTGATAACTTATGGTAAAATGGCGTTTTACTTTTTTCTGTTTTGGGTTTAAATTTCCCCGTAATAATGGGTATGTACATCACCCTTCTCCTACTAGCCTCTCCAACCAATTTAGATTGTTTTACTCTATGCCAAGTTCGTCCATCATGCACTGTTAAATCGCCAGCATGAATATCAAAACCAACTTCTTTGGCATCATCAGAATTGTCGATAAAATATTTTTTACCAAACAACAATTTAATCATGTTTTGTTTGTGTGTACCTGGCAAAACACGCAAGCCTCCATTATCAAATAAGCAAGTATCTAAATGTATTCCTACGTTTAACATAGGCATAATCTTTTGACCCAGAAATAAATCTCTAGGGCTATCTGTATGCCATCCCATTTGTGTAAAAGTGCTGTTCGGACTGTTTACGTAATTGTTTATTACAAGTCCATCTTTTTCTTTTTCACCAATTCTACCTTCGTAAGGATATAAGAATTGAGTTAATGCCATTAAGCGTTCGTCTTCCAATAAATTGTGCAATGGTTGGCTAAATAACGATGAAAAACAAAGTCTTTGAATAGTCAATTTTCCTTCAACATCTTTACCATATTTCAATGGAATTCCATTTACTTTTTCTTTCTTTTCTTCAATCCATGTTGCTTCTAACTTTTTAAGTTCGGTTAAATAGGTAGAAATTTTATCTGGAGTTAAAAAATTTCTAAAGATGATTACACCATGTTCCTCAAAGAACTCAAGTTGCTCTTTGGTTAAGCTATTGCCCAGCTCATAATTGCAGTTCCATTTATTCATCCTCAATCAATTATTTATATAAACTTTGTAATGTTATGAAATTATTACAAAATTGTAAGCGAATTGTTATGTAAAATTGATTTTGTAATTTTTAAAGCATTTCTTAATTTCTTAAATGTATGAATAAAAATAAATCGGTATTGGGCATTTTAGCAATTAAGTTGTGTTTAGTTAGCAGTTTTATTCCTTCAAAAAAAACATTTTCTCAAACTGATACTTCCTCATTATCAACAAGTAAGACAGTTTTATTACCTTTAATAACTAAATCAATTGAAACTGATTGGTCGTTTGGACTGGCTACTATTTTCACCTTTAAAATGAATAAAAAAGACACCATTTCTAGAACTTCTAATATTGGTGTAATTGCATTGTATTCTTTAAAAAAACAATTTGTGGCTGTTATAAATGGCAATCAATATTTTAAGAATGAAAAATTGATTTTAAACGAGCAGCTCTCCTACAGTTCATTTCCTGATAAATTTTGGGGAATTGGACGATCAACGAATGCATCTGAAGAAGAACCTTATTCGTTCAATCAATATTATTTATTTGCTCATTTAATGAAAAATTTGGGCAACCGATTTTTTGTTGGAGCAATTGTAGAACATCAAAATGTGTTCAACTTAACATACAACAATGGTGGCCTTTTTGATAAAGAAAATGTGGCAGGAAAAAATGGTTATTTTACTACAGGTATTGGAGTAAGCTTAACCAAAGATTCTCGTAACAATGCGTTTGCACCAGACAATGGTTTGTTTGCTCAACTATTTTTTACCAACTACAGCAAAGCATTGGGTTCTTCTTATAACTTTTCTACACTAGTAATTGATGTAAGAAAATACATACCCATTGCAACCAATCATGTGTTGGCTTTACAGGTTTATAGTTTGAACAATATTGGGAAATCTATTCCTCTAAGAAACTTAGGAGCTTTGGGTGGAGCCAATAGTATGAGAGGATTTTACAATGGTAGATACAGAGACAATAACTTAATGGTTTTTCAAAGTGAATATAGATTGCCCGTGTATAAAGGAATTGGTATTGCTGGCTTTGGTAGCATTGGAAATGTAGGAAATAGTTTAGCCGATTTTCACTTAAACGATATAAAATATAGTTATGGTGCAGGAATTAGGGTTGCTTTAAACAAGAAAGAAAAACTAAATTTAAGAATAGATTATGGCTTTGGAAAAGGTGGTAACAATGGTTTATACTTTCAAATTGGAGAAGCTTTTTAATGGCTTTTCTATTACTTTTTTAGCTATCAAAAAAATGGCATAAGTAAAAATTGGTGCAGCTACCACATCTATTGTATAATGCACATGTTGTATTAAAACCAATGCACCAATTGCTATTGAAGAGAACAATGTAACCAGCTTATCTCCTTTTTTTTGTAAACACAGAAACATTAAAAATTGAGAGGCCGTGTGGCCAGAATAAAATAAATCTTTGGTAATAAATGTACTGCCATAAAACTGATTGCTAATAGGATCTATCAATTCTATTAAATGTGCTGGAGGATTTAATGGAAATACAAGTATGGTAAATATTCTGGAGAAACTTAATAACACAAAGCCCCATAAAAATAATAAAAATATAGAAGGATTTTGTACACAACGAACTATGGTTAACAATGCCATGCTCCAAATAATTGTAAATATGTAAACAGATACATTTTTTGGAGTTAAGTAATTTAAGATTGGATCGTGTAAAGTAGCTCCATTAATGGTTTCTATATAAATGAAAAAAAATGGTAAAATACTTAATACAATTACCAATAATACAAGCCCAATTAGTAAATATTTTTTAAAAATAGGTTGTTGCCAAGCACTCTTCCAACTCATTTGTATTGCTAAACTCATGCTGCAATAATATTGTTTTTTAAGTTGCCGAAAATACAAAACCTCTACCAAATGGTAGAGGTTTTGTGTGTATAGTTTCTGCAATAACTAATCTTTTTAAAAATGCCATCTTACAAATGCTTCCATTGCTGCATATTTGGTTAATCCAAGTTCTGCATATAAATTGGCAGTACTGGCATTTCGTTCTTCTGCTCGTTGCCAAAACTCTCTAGCATCGCTTCCTTGAAAAGGCACCATATCTTTTTGAGATTGATGAATAAAAATGCCAAAACGTTTTTTCATAGCTTGATCTGGACTCATAGGAATGGCCATTTCAATTTCTGCAATATCCCACTCTTGCCAAGCACCTTTATACATCCAAACGTAACAATCATTTATCCAACTTTCGCCAGATGCTTTGATTCTTTTAATACTTTCAAAAACAATATCTAAACAAACTTTATGTGTACCATGTGGATCGGCTAAATCGCCAGCACAAAATATTTGGTTGGGTTTTAGCTGTTGCAACAATTCAACTGTTAGTTCTATATCGGCCTCGCCCAAAGGTCTTTTTTCAATTGTTCCAGTTTCGTAAAAAGGTAGATTTTGAAAATGAGCTTTATCGTCTGTTAAGCCAACATAACGACAAGTTGCTTTTGCTTCACAACGTCTTATTAATCCTTTGATGGCTCTAATTTCTGCACTATCAATATCGTTTGTTTTTTTAGTTGCTAAATACTTTCTTGCATTGTGTAGTATTTGCTGACTGGTTTGATTGTCTATTCCAAACATATCTTCAAAGCCAACTGCAAAATCTAAAAATCTTGTAACAAATTCGTCTGTTACAGCAATATTTCCACTGGTTTGGTAAGCAACATGCACTTCGTGGCCTTGATCGTGTAAACGCATAAATGTGCCTCCCATGCTAATAATATCATCATCTGGGTGTGGAGAAAAAATTATACATTTTTTTGGGTGTGGTGCACTTCGTTCAGGATGTGCAGGAATAACAGCATTGGGTTTACCACCTGGCCAACCTGTAATGCTATCTCTAAGCATATAATATACTTGCAAGTTTATTTCGTAAGCATCTCCCCTTTCTACCAATAAATCGCTTAACCCGTTTTCATTATAATCGTGTGTTGTTAAACTTAAAATTGGTTTTTTTAATTTTAAAGATGTGTTTACAACTGCACGTTTAATCATTTTATCAGTCCAATCACACTCACCAGTTAACCATGGGCTTTTCATTCTTGTTAATTCATTGGCAGCAGTTTTATCTATAATAAAAGTACAATCGTTGTGTTGCTGTAAAATACTTGCAGGTGTATGTTCTGTTACATTTCCTTCAACACTTTTAGCTACAATTGCACCTTTCATTCCCCAAGCCATTAAAAGAATTTTTTTGGCTTTCATAATGGTACTAATGCCCATTGTAATTGCCATACGTGGAACTTGAGAAATATTTTGAAACTCAAAACTATTGGCAATTCTTGTGCTATTGTCTAAAGAGGTGATTCTAGTTTTTGAAAAAATACTACTTCCTGGCTCGTTAAAACCAATATGACCATTGTTACCAATTCCTAAAATTTGCAAATCAACGCCACCCAATGCTTCAATTAATTGTTCATATTTTAAACAATGTTTTTTTACATCTTCCTTTAACAATTCACCATTGGGAATATGAATATTGTCTTTTTCAATATCAATATGATTGAACAAATGCCTGTGCATAAAACTCCAATAGCTTTGAAAAGCTTCACGTTCTAAAGGATAGTACTCATCTAAATTGAAAGTGATTACATTTTTAAAACTCAAGCCCTCCTCTTTGTGCATTCTTACCAACTCAGCATACATACTAATTGGTGTTGAACCTGTAGCCATTCCTAAAATACAATCTTCACCTTTTGATTGTTTTTCTCTAATGAGTTTAGAAATTTCTTGGGCTACATATTGTGAACCATCTTTTGATGTTTCAAATATTTTAACTGGAATTTTCTCAAAACTGTCAGTAAGATCAATGTCTAGTTTTTGTTGCATGTTGCGGATTTTTGCAATACAAATATACTTTTTTGCAACAACATGCATAATTAGTTTTTAAAAAAATTTAAAAACACTTATAAAAAAAGAAACCCTCATAGACATGAGGGTCGTTTTTCCTATAAACACATGAGAGAAAAAACACTTGTTACGGTGTTAGTATTTTTAAAGTATAATTACTTATTGGTTGATTGAATTATAAATCGAAAGTGATTGTTTTAATTGTGTTTCAAATATTAAATATTACGAACGGAAGAAATTTAGTTTTGATGGAAGCAAAAGTTAAAACCCCATTAACAACTATTGATTTGTTTTTACTCTATTTTGCTCAGAACTTGCACCACCATTGCGTTTCTGCTGTTGCATTGGTTTTCCTTTACTAAAACGATAGGTAAATCCTAGATTAATTACTCTACTATCTCTACGCTGATTGATCACAATATCTATATTTTGATATTTAGAATAACCAGTGAAGTTTTGGGTTAAAAATAAATCTCGAACACTCAATTTAATATTCCCTTTATCTTTTAAAATTTGCTTACTTAAAGCAATATGAACCGCACCCATAGGGTTTGCAACCATCGTTCCTCCAACAGCTTTACTTTGATAATTGGCACTTAACTCAGCAGCCCAACCTTTTTTAAAGCTAAACTGATTGCTGAAATTTGCAGTTATTGTTGCACCTTCAATTTGCTCTTCTTTACCATTAATCAATCCCTTATATTGGTTGTTAAAAGCATTTGTATATAGGTTTGTTTTCCACCATTTTGTTACAGGAATGTTTGCACTTAATGCAATTCCCATATTTTTTTGTGTGGCTATATTTTCTTTTCTAATAAAAGTTGTATTGGTGCTATCTATTTGATCGAATAAATCTTGTATAATGTTATTGGTTTTTGCATAGTTTATAGTGGCTGTAAAAAAGCCTGCAAAAGAATAACTTAATTCTAAGCTATGTGTAAATTGAGGTTGCAAATAGGGATTTCCCACTTGATAAGTATATTTATCTAGAAAAAAATAGAACGGATTCAAATCGTCGTAATCTGGCCTTTCAATTCTTTTGCCATAACTCACAGCAAATTGATTTTTATCGTTGGCAGAATAACCAATATACAAGGTTGGAAACAATTGAGTATAATTTTTATTAAAGGTTTGTCCTGTATTTAATTGTTTGCCATTTGCATTTGTATTTTCTACTCTTAACCCAGTTTGAACAACCCATTTTTTATTCAATTTTTTGTTTAGGTTTATGTATGCAGCATTGATGTTTTCTTCATACTTAAAGTGATTGCTTTTGCCTAAATCAGTTTGCCAATTGCCATTTTGTATTATTTCGTATAAAGCATTGTTATCGGTTGTTACATAACTTGTTTTTATGCCAGCTTCTAATTTTATTTGCTTCTTTAAAGTGGTTGCATAATCTACTTTTGCACTGTAAATATGTATATCAGCAGGCAATGTTCCTCTCATAAATTCATCAGGATTTTTTTTATTATCGTACGCATCAAAAAAGTAATTGTTTAAATTTTGTTTGTTGTTAGATTGATAGGTGATGTAATCAATATCTGCAGTAATTTCCGAACCAATTGTGTCAACAATTTTTCTAAAATTTATATTGGCAGAAAAATTCATATTGTTAAATATGTTTTCGTTATTGGCCCTATTTTTTGTAACAATAGCACCAACATCATTTCTTATAACTGCAGAATTGTTAATGAACTCATTGCCTTTTGTATCAAACCCATTGAGTACAATACCCATTGTAGTTTTCTTGTCTAAAAAATAATCAACCCCCAACTTATACGAGTAATTCTTAAACAATTTATTTACATCGGCCAATTGTTTAACAGATGATAAAAGTTTACTTGTTTGCATATCTACGAAGTTTCTATCAATATTAATTTCTTGGAAATTTTCTCTATATGAGTATCCCCCATTGGCAAAAAAGTTGATTTTATTTACTCTATAATTTAGGTTTAAGGATTGATTGGTTTTTGGATAAACTCCTTGACTATAATTAACAGATGCTGAACCATTAAAGCCAACAGTTTTTGTTTTTTTAGTTCTTATATTAATTACTCCAGCATTACCCGATGCATCATATTTTGCTGGAGGATTTGTCATTATTTCCAATTGCTCTAAATTGCTACTTGGCATATTGGCCAACATATTGGTTAAATCTTGACCAGATAAATATGTAGGTCTTCCATCCACCAAAATTAAAATTCCTTGTTTGCCTTTCAGGCTAATATTTCCATCTTTATCTACTACAACGCCTGGAGCTTTTTCCAAAACTTCAAAAGCTGTTAACCCTGCATTGGTTGCCAATGCTTCCACATTTACAATTGTTCTATCTAGCTTTTGTTCTATAAACACTTTTTTTGAAGTAACTGTAACATTTCCCAACTCTTTTGTTGCAGCAAATAAATTAATGGGCGGCAAAACAAGAATTGTTTTATTTTCTTTAATTGGAATGATAGCACTAGAATATTTTGTAAAACCAATGGCTTGAATTTGTATGAAATAAGTTGCAGTTTCAATATCTAAAAACTCAAATTCGCCCTGTTTATTGGTGATGGCCATTTTTACTAAAGCCGAATCTTGGCTTCTATGCAATGTTACATTGGCAACATCAATGGGTTTCTGAGCAAACAAAACAAGACCGTTAATTTTTATTTTTTTAGTAGTTTGTGCATTGTTTATCAATGGGTTAAACAATAAAAATAGTGTAATTAGTGTAAGCAAAGTTGGTTTCATAATTCGTATTTTTTTGGTTCTGTATATTAAATATTACAAAACAAAGCTAACTACCATGTTTTACATAGTACATGCTTTTAACATGAACGGTAAATAGTACATATGAAAGGAAAATAAAAAGCCATTTTAGGAAAAAAAAAATTGGATATTTTATTCAATAAAACATAATTTTTTTTGCAGAAAGTATACTTGATAAAGTTTTACTTAAAGCAATAGCCGAAAAACATCTTACTTTTTCATTTTGAATTATAAAGGCTTTTTATAATTTTCAATCATGAAAAAACACAAGTATTAAGCATAAAAAAGGAGTGAATTTGCATTCACTCCTTTCCTAAAAATTAATATTTCTATCCTTATTTTAAGACTGTTTTACCAAACCATTTTTTAGATTGTGTAAACAATATTACCCCAACAATAATGAGTAAAACGGAAATTATTTCTGCTTGAGTAATTGACATACCGCCAATTTTATATACTGCATTTACCCTAATTTTTTCAATTAAAAATCTTTCACTTCCGTTAAAAATTAAATAGATGCCTGCCATTTGTCCAGGTATTTTTAGCTTAGTTCTCAAACTCCATAAAATTAAAAATAAAATGCTACAAGTAACCAACTCATAAAATGGAGTTGGAAAAACTGGTAAAGGCAAATAATTACAATGCATTCCTTGGCAACCTGCTAAAGCAATACCATCGCCAACTACATTGTGAGGAAAAGTATAAGCAAACATCCAATTGGGCAATCCTAAAAAAGGTTGCATGGCTGTATGATGCACTTGATCTAAAGCTCCAAACTTACTAATTAAATATCCATGATTGGCTTGCATTGCAGCAGCAAATTGTTCTTTGGTAGCCAAAATACTTTGTCCATTTACATCGCTAATAAAAGCACTGTTAACTATGCCCCAATCTCCATCACCAGCTACTTGGCAGCCAACTCTTCCAATAGCATAGCCCAACATTAATACAGGTGCAACAGCATCGGCTAAATGTATAATTCCAATTTTATGTTTTCTTGCATAGTATATAATTGCAATGGCTGCAACAATAAGTCCTCCATAAAAAGTTAACCCACTAAATAGTAAAGAACCTGCATCTTGCTTTCCATCTTTTACTGCTTGCAAAGCAGCAAAAAAAGCACTAGGAGCTTCTAAAATATCAAACAATTTAGCTCCAGCAAAACCAAATATTGCAGCATAAATAATTAAATCTCCTACTCTATCGTGTGGCCAAACTTTTGCAATTCTTTGTTCGGGTTTTGGTAATTTTTGTTTGTTTAATTCCCACCATTTTAGGCCAGCAAAAAAAGCACCCAATAAAATACCCATTGCCCAATTTCCTTGACCAGAAAAAATAAATTGTTGTGGATCTTCAAAGGCATTTTCCATTAAAAAGCCACCAATAATTTTAAAGCCCATTAAAAAACCCAACAAAAAATTAACCAGTAAATCTGTAATAGAAGCAGGTGCTCCCACTGTTACTTTTTCTTCTGTAAACGAAAACAATCCTTGCTTTTGTTTGCGTTTTAATTCTGTTGCTAAAGCCCAAGCACCAGCAACAAAAGACATTGCTACAAAGAAACCAAATGAGTTAATAATTTTTAATCCTTGCCACTCTACTCCAAATAAATCTTTAAAGAAATAATACAAATTAGGATACATAATAATGAATTATACCTGCAATGTTAATTAGAAAAAATGAATTGAAGTTGGCGTACAGCAACTTGTGATAAACTTGATTTTTGTTGGAATAGGATTAAATAAAAAAATCCCATCAATAGAAATTGACGGGATTACTACTTACTAACCCATATAAATGAAAATCTTAATTACAATGTTTATCAAAGGCAGCTATTAAATGCTGTGCAATTGCTTGTGCTGTTTGTCCTTCGATATTGTGACGTTCTACCATTGTTACCAACTGACCATCTTTAAATAAAGCAATAGCTGGTGAAGATGGAGGAAAAGGCAATAAATGCTCTCTTACTTTTTGTACTGCTTCAACATCAAATCCTGCAAAGCTTGTTGCCAAAACATCTGGACGTTTTGTTGCATTATTTACTGCCATTACAACCCCAGGACGACAAGTGCCTGCTGCACATCCACAAACTGAATTTACAACAACTAAAGTTGTTCCAGTTTTTTTTAAAGTAGTTTCTACATCGGTTGCATTAAGCATTTCTACAAAACCTTCTTCGATTAATTCTGCCTTCATTGGCAACACTATTTCTGCTGGATACATATAAAAAATTGTTTTTATTAAGTTGAAATGCAAAAATAATACAATTAGCAATAGATAAAATGTATAAAAACAAGACAAGCTGACTTTTTTCGGCAATCGAAAATGCCATTATGTCTCAAAAATTGAAGCCCGAAAGCAAAAATGACTTGTATAACTCGGTTGGTACACCATTTGAAAATCTATCCGCGAAATCAAATTACTAAAAATAAAAAACAACAAGTTATGACACTGGTAAAAAACAATCCAAGAGTTGCGAACAACATTTTCGATGAATTATTTTTTAATTTCCCAACAAGTTGGGGAAGAGATGCACAAACAACAGCATCAACAAAACCACCTGTAAACATTCATGAATCTGCAGAAGGTTTTACTTTAGAGTTAATTGTTCCTGGCAGAAACAAAGAAGATTTTAAAATTCATTTTGAAAATGGCTTGCTTACCATTGCTTTTGAAAAAGCAGAAGAAAAAGAAAACACAGCTTATAAAACTATAAGACGTGAGTTTAGCTTTCAAAGCTTTAAACGCAGCTTTACTTTAGATGAAACTGTAAATGCAGATGGCATTCAAGCAAAATACGATAATGGAGTTTTGGCTCTATTTATTCCTAAAAAAGAAGAAGTAAAAGTTGCACCTAAGCAAATTACTATTTTATAATTTTTTTCATAAGCAGTTATTATCTCGTTAAGAGATGATTGCAGTTAGTTTTGGTTAACGTCCCTTGTTTCTACTTGGGACTTTTTTTTGCACATTACATTCTTACTGACGCAAGTGTGTATACCACAAAAAAGAGCTGCAAAAATTGCAGCTCTTTTTAATAAATTAACTCTTTCAATTAAGCATTTACAGCTTTATTGTTTTCCATTAATTCAACACTTCTATTAATAAAGTTGGTTAACTCAGCTCCTTTTAATAAGCCTTGAGACAACAAAGCTAAATCGGCTAAATTTTTAATTTGCATATCTTGTTTAGCAGCATCATTTTCTTTTAACAAAGTTTGATAAATTGGATGATTGCCATTTACAGTTAATGTAACTTCATCGGGCATTTGAGCATAAAATGCAGTCATACCGCCACCTACAGCACCCATATCTTTCATTCTACGCATAAACTCTGGTCTTGTTGCAATTACAGGTGCAGTGTCTTTGCTCAATCCTTTTACTTCCACAGTAACCGTTAATTCTCCTTTAGGATATTCAAATAACTTTTGCAAGTTTTCAGTTTCTTCTTTACTCAAAACGCTATCAGCAGTTTCTTGCTTATCAATTAAATTATCAACAATATCAGCATCTACACGTACAAAGCTGCTGTTTTCCCATTTCATTTCCATGTTATTGATGAATGCAGCATCTACCAAGGTTTCCATTTTTACAACACAATATCCTTTAGCTAAAGCAGCTTGTATATAAGCATCTTGTTGCACAGGATTGGTAGTATAAATAATTACTTGCTTACCATCTTTATTTTTTTGTAAAGTTTCTGTTGACATTTTATATTCTTCATAAGTATGAAATTTACCAGTGGTATCTTCCATTACTAAAAACTTATTGGCTTTTTCTAAAAACTTGTCATCCGTCATCATACCATACTTCACAAATAAGCCTAAGCTTTCCCACTTAGATTCAAATTCCGTTCTTTCGTTTCTAAAAATTTCTTCTAATTTATCAGCCACTTTTTTAGTAATGTGAGCATTAATTTTTTTCACATTCGGATCGCCTTGCAAATAACTTCTACTTACATTCAACGGAATATCTGGACTATCAATTACACCTTGCAACAACATTAAAAATTCTGGAACAATTTCCTTTACTTCATCTGTTACAAAAACCTGATTGCTATACAATTGAATTTTATCTTTTTGTATTTCGTGGCTTTGTTTAATTTTCGGAAAGTATAAAATTCCAGTAAGATTAAATGGATAATCAACATTTAAATGAATCCAAAATAATGGAGTTTCATTAAACGGATACAATTCTTTATAAAATTTTTCGTAATCTTCTTTGGTTAATTCATTGGGCTTTTTAACCCAAATTGGATTTGTATTGTTGATAGATTTTTCTTCTTCATCTGCTTTCTTTTCCTCTGCAACATCTGTAAAATAAATTGGTATTGGTAAAAATTTACAGAACTTTTCAAGCGTTGCTTTAATGCGGAATCCTTCTAAAAAATCTTTACTCTCTTCGTTAATATGTAAAATAATTTTTGTACCACGTTGCTTTTTTTCAACTTCATACAATTCAAATTCTGGGCTACCATCGCAACTCCAATAAACTGTTGCAGCATCGGCATTGTGGCTTTGTGTAAGTACTTCTACTTTTTCAGCAACCATAAATGCACTATAAAACCCCAAGCCAAAATGACCAATAATATTGGCATCTTTATACTTAGTTAAAAATTCTTCAGCACCACTAAATGCTACTTGATTTAAGTATTTATCTACTTCTTCTTGGCTCATACCCACACCCCTATCTTCAATGGTAATGGTTTTTTCTTTTGCATCTAGTGTTACGTCAATTCTCAATTCACCCAACTCTCCTTTTGCTTCACCCAAAGAAGAAAGTGTTTTTAATTTTTGTGTAGCATCGGTAGCATTGCTAATTAATTCACGTAAAAAAATATCGTGTTCACTGTATAAAAACTTTTTAATAATAGGAAAAATATTTTCCGTTTGTACACGAATTTGTCCTTTTTGCATAATTGTATTTTTATTTTTTATTGTATTAACTGTAGTTTTTCATGGCATCGCCTGTTGTGTCACTCACTTCAAGGTTCTTATCATTGTTCATGTATGAAGTAGGTTGCAAAGTATGTCATACCCTCACATTGATATTTACGACTGTACGGCAGTAGCACAACTATACAAACAACATGTATTGCTAAAAAAACTAACTCTCTAATTTGTTCAAAGAAAATACCAAAGCAGTTTTTCTGTCATGTTGACAAATAAAAAGCCCTGCAATTGCAGGGCTTTTTATTAAAATATTTTATTCAATTAGTTCCAAGTAATTTTAAAATCATCAACAGCTGTTGATGGACGAGAGCCAGATCCTGTAGTTCCAGAAAGTGCTGAAATTCTTATCCAAACTTTTTGAGATTTGTTATCAATTGCACCACCAAAATTTACATTGATGGTGTTATTGGTAAACGAACCAGAAGTTACCAACGTACCCGTTGCAGTTGCAGCAGTAAATGAAGCTGGAGTATCTCCTAAACCATAATCAACAGTCCAAGTTGTTGTTCTACCAATTGTATTGTCTAAAGATTGCAATAAGAATTGTAACTGAACATTATTTTTTCCAGTTGTATTGTCTATTTGAAATACAAAAGAAGCACCTGGATCGTAACCAACTGAGCTTGTTTGACGAACTCCTAAAGCTCTATCTGTAGCAGCATCTTGTGTTGCTTGATCAGCAGTTACAGTTAAACCAGTTGCAGATGCAAAGTTCTTAAATCCAGCACCAGTTGCAGTCCATAAACCAACTGCTGAAGTATAAGTACCAGCATTACCAAAACCAGTTGAAGTTGCACCTGTGAAAACATTTACACCAGCAGGCAAACCTGTACCAATTCCATTAAAATTTAATAAAAATGGAGAGGTTGACCCAAGGCTAATTCCCCCAGTTGTTCCTCCACCACCACCTGTAGATGTTCCAACATCGCTTAAATTTCTTAACGACAATTGATTGGTTGTATTAAATCTTCCTAAATATCCATTCACAAAAGTTACAGTACCAGTTGGGTAAGGTGTTAATTGAAAAACTGCACCAGATGTACCACTTCTTGTAAATGCAACTATAGAACCTGAAGCATCTGTAAGATTTGCACTACCAGCCCATGTGCCACCAGTACCACCAGAAATGGTAACATTTACCATACTAACTAAAGTAGATTCCCAAGCATTGATGTTGGTATTAATTTGTGTAGCAGTTGCAATTCTTGGAGTAATGCTTTTGCCAGAACTTATTTTAGTAATAAAACCTGTAGGTACTGTACTTACTTGTACAGCAGCACTAAATGCATCTACAGTAGCACCAGAAATATTTACATCTACAGAATCACCTAAATCTAAAGAATGTGCAGCATCGCAACGTACAATAATACCAGCTAAGCCATTACCTTGTTGCACAATTAAGTTTTGTGCAACAGTATTTAAGTTTGCTCTATCACTAATAACAATACCTGTAATTCTTCTACCAGTAGGAATGGTTGCAGGTGCACCAGTATACAAAGCTCTTACATCGGCAATGTTCATTAGTGTTGTTGGTCCTTGACCACAACGAGCTCCAGTAAATTTCAAATCGCTTGTATCTCTTATTAACAACTGTTTTGTACCATTAAAAAATGTATAAATAGCAGTTATACTACCATTGCCATTTGGTACATTAATAGATGCTAAAGTTGAATAACTACTTGTTCTTAATGTAACACTATTACCTGCACAATTACGAATGGTATAGTTTACAGCTGATGCAGCCAATGTAGGATCTGCAAAAGTTTTAGCTGTATCTGAAGCTGAGAATTCAAAGTTGTCTAATTGTACCAACGTACTTTGTACTGTATCTTGCAATGTGGTAAATAATTGAGCAATAGAAGTAAACACTTTAGGTGCAACAACATTGCCTAAACTTCCTTTAATAATGTATTTATCAAATAAATTTTGTGGTAATGGTGTTTGTGTAATGGTTGTAGTAGAATTATCTACAGCACCCAATTGTACCAATCCACCATAATCGCCAACACAAAGACCTTTTACTTTAATATACAATCTACGACCAACAGGATAATTGTTAAACAAGTTGGTTCCATCTAAACGAAAGCTAATACCGCCAGTTGCATCTTGAATAGAAAGTGACTTGTAAAAGTTTCCACTTCTATCATCAGCAACTACAATTCCTGATACAACTTTATCGTCATTAATTACTTTTACTGTTCCAGTTGAAGGCAACAATGCTTTCAACTCTTTCAATGTCATTGTAACCGGAATATTAGGATCAGGAAATGAATCTGGTTCATCAAACTTTTTGTTACATGCACTAATTATAATAGTAGCAAAGAATGCTGCCATTAATGAAGAAAGCCATAATAATTGTTTACTTTTCATATATCGTATTTGTGAAATGAGTTAATTTAATTAGAATCTAAATGTTACGCTTGTGAAATAATTTAAGCCATAAGCATAATATAATTTTGGAGGAAACTTATTGATATTTTTATCGGCATAGTCAAAACGCAATTGTTCAAAACCGCCAGAAACAATGTCTTTATTGTTCAACATATTGTTTATACCTGCATTAAATACTAAGAAAGTACTGTTTTTAAATCCAAAACTTTTTGGCAATTTCCAACTCCACCCTCCAAAAAAGTCGATGGTATAATTAGCATCCAATTTTGTTTGCCCTAAAATTGATTCTCTCAATTCAACATCGCTTGGCTTATTAATATCCAAACCTTCAACTGCTGTAAAAGTTCTTCTAATTGGATTATAATCTAACCAAAGGTTATCGTAATAATTGGCACTTAAACTTATAAACCAATATTTAGGACTACGATAGCTTAAACCAAAACTATAAGCATTTTGTGGTGTACCTGGAACTCTATAATTCTGAGAAAAAATTAAATCTTTGTTTAAAACAGAAGCATCATTGTCTAAAGTTACTGTAGCTTCTTGGCGACTATTGAAATAATATCTACCAACAGATGCTGCTGCATTCATGGTAATATTTCTTGCAACTTTTGCTTCAATACCAAACTCACCACCAAAATGTAATTTATCGATATTGGTTAAGCCGTAGTTTACAAAGTTTCTATAATCATCATGATAAAATGTTAGCACATTCATACCATCTTCAAACTGTGAATAGTAACCAGTTAATCTAATTTTTAATTTAGGTGCATTTAAAACATATCCACCTTCAACAGTTTTTATTTTTTCGCTGGTAGTATTGTCTTGAATAAAATCTCTTGTACGTGGAGAAATATATACATTATCAAATAATGGAGCTCTAGTTAACATTGCACCATTTACATAAAAGTAATTCCTACCATCTAATTTATAAGTGATACCGCCTTTTATAGCATAGTTATTGAAGTTATTTACTGGTGCTGCTCCAAAAGAATTGTTAGGAAACAATCCTGTTTGAGTTCTACCAACTCTCCAAAACTGAGTATTCGATAATTCAGCTGCTGCAAAAAAGTCTACTTTCTTAAACTTAAATACACCTTGAATCCAACTGGCAGCTCTACGAATATCAATATCATAATCGTAACCAAACTTGTCGCCTTTGTATAAAATTCTGTTAGGAGTATTTAAATCGTTTTGGTTGGCAGTTGAACTATTGGTAGCAACACGTTCTGCAAACTGATTCAAGTTTACATAAAATTCGCCACCCAACAAATCTTCTACAGTTTTATAATAATTGTTTATTTGAGATTGGAAAGAAACACCGCCAGTTAATTCTACATGGTTGCCAATAGAACTATTGAAAACCGAATTAAAGTTTAAGCGTTTGGTGTTAATTACTCTGTTCTCTAAAATATATCTACTTCTTTTACCAGTAACTGTATTACCAGTAATGCCATTTGCATTTTGTATAGAAGCAATACTGTTTCTATTTACATCATACAAACCAGCCCAATTAATTTGGGTTTTATTAATATCAGATTGCATGGCATTCAATACTTCTTGCTGCAAGCCACTACCCAATTGATAGCTAGGTAAATATCTGTAGTAATCTGGTCTTGGATCAGGAGCATTGTACCAATCCAATGCACTTGTACTTCTGTCGCCAAAAGTTGCACTTATGGCAGTTGTAATCGTAGTTCTATTGTTAAAACGATACTCATCGTTTAAAATAATTGTTGGTTGATTGCTTTTTGCAACATTGGCATTTCTTTTTTTACCATTTTGCATTCCCCAACTTGGGTTATAATAATTATCACCAGTTATAGTACGCATTTCGTTAATTGCACTTCCTTGTCTTCCGCTTTCGGTAGGAGCAGCAAATGCAGCTAACGACAATAAGTGACGTTGACCGAGACGTTTGTCAACTCCAAAATAGTAACTATAACCATTGTAATAAGTACCAGGTACATAAGCTTCATCAGCACCTCTAAAACTACCAGCAAAAACAAAGGCCCAGCCTTTTTTGCTAATACCAGTACCATGATAAAAAGTCATACGATGTGTATAGTTTCTATTGCTAAGAGCATAGCCAATTTGCGTTTGTTTACGTTGCTTACTTGCTCTAGCATCAATGGAACTAGATGTAGAAATATCGCCAAAAGCAAATGTGTTATAACGCAAACCAATAGATACTTCTCTGTTACGCATTACATCATTTAAACCTCCCCATAAACCAAATGGAGTAAATCCATTGTCTAAATTATCCATGGGAATTCCATTCAAATAAGTTGTGTTTAAGTCTCCATCATACCCTCTCATTCTATAACGAACGGCATTGAAGTTAAAAGACATTACTGAAAAGAAAGGATCTCTTCCTGCAGTTAATACACTTGATACATTTTGAGCACCTCCATCACCTTGATCATTTTCATCAATGGTTACAACAGCAATGCCATCGGCCATTACATCTTTAATTTGATCGGTAATAAATGTGTCTCTTACTGGGGCAGCAGTTACAACTGGTTTAGTAGTTGTTTTTTGTTTTTTTTGTGCAATTACTGTTGTGCTAAAAAACAGTAACAATAAACACAAGTTCGTTAGTTTAACCATAAAGTAGTTTTAATCCAATCTGCAAATTTAAGCTCTATATTGGTATAAAGTTCAGCTAAATCGGTAGATCATAAAATATTCATACACTTTTTTATGGGCGGTGGGCTTTCAAATAATTATCTCAGCCATAGTTTTGGGCTATTCGTTGCTACTCCCATGCGTTAGTGCATGGGGGTATTCACTTCTATCCCACGCCTTTAAACTTTAGTAAAAGTTTCAGCAAAAAATACATTTCCAATTCACTACAATTCTTCCAATATTTTTTCAGCAATTACCAAATCAACTGGTCTTGTAACTTTAATGTTGTTATAATCTCCATCAATCAAATGAATAGCTGTTCCAAATGCTTCAACAACGGTTGCTTCGTCTGTAAAAAAATCGCTATAAACTTGCTGAAATGCAGGTATTAAGATGGAACTTTTAAATGTTTGTGGAGTTTGTACAATGCGTACTTGTGTTCTATCTGCAACAACAGATGCGTTGTTTGGTTGTATAATTCTAATACTATCAGTTGCAGCAACAGCAGGTATTGCAGATCCTTTAAGCAAGGCTTGCTCATAACAATTTTTTATCAATTGTTGACTTACCAAACACCTAACACCATCGTGTACAAAAACAATACTTTCCTGTTGTACAAGTGCCAAACCGTTTTGTACACTGCTGTATCTTGTAGTTCCACCTTTTGTTATAGTTACTCTATTGCCTTCTAGTAAATTATGTACAATTGCTTCTCCTCTTTCAATATGTTCTTCTGGTAAAACCAAAATAACTTGCATATCATCATACGCTTGTAAAAAAGTTTCCAATGTATAGGCAATTAATGGTTTACCTTTTAATAATAAAAACTGTTTAGGAATAAATGCACCCATACGTAATCCATTTCCACCAGCTACAACAACAGCAACTTTTTGCATAATAATTTTTATGAATTGATGATCTATATCAGTTTAGCAAATCTAACTCAATTTCTATTTTGCTATGTAACAAACACATTATAATTGAATATAAGTATGGGAATCTTTATTCAACTAAAGTTAGCAACAGACCTCCCAAAAGCCAATACATAGAAGTATGATTCATGTTTCGATTACTTTATAACCACAATCGCTTTAATTTTACACAACTTTGCAACTTATCCAAATGAAAAGCAATGAAATTTTGGCTGCAAAAAAATAAATAAAATAACTTATGAAAAAAGTTTTTGTATTATGTATTGGCCTAGCTGCAATTGTTGCATGTAATAACGCAGCTACAGAAGAAAAAGCAAGTAAAGACACTTCAAGTCATTCAATGCCAACTGTTGAACAAACTGGTATTGATACAACCGGTTTAAAGTTTGCTTCTAAAGATGATCCAACTTGTGGTATGCCTATAACTGCAGGTATCTCAGACACTGCAACAGTTGATGGAAAACTCTATGGTTTTTGTGCTAAAGAGTGTAAAGATGAATTTTTAAAAACTGCTTCAGCAAAAAAATAATCTACATCGCCCTGCTAAAGCAGGGCGATTTTTTAATACAATGTCAATAGCCAATTCACTCATCGTTACAGTAAAAATGCAAGCCATTGATGCTGCTTTTTTTAATGCATTAAGAACAAAATATTATCCTGCATATTGCAATTTTGTTGATGCACACATTACTTTATTTCACAAGCTACCAACTGAGCTAAATTTAGTAACAGAATTATTAGAAAAAGCAACAAAACGAAACAACTTAGCAATAAATGTTACAGGTATTAAAAACGTTGGTAATAGTGTTGCTTACACACTTGAGTGTGCAGAATTGGTTCAATTACATCGATCACTTCAAAAAAAATTAACTTCCTATTTAACAACAAAAGATAGAAGGAAATTAAAGCCTCATATAACCATTCAAAATAAAGTAACAGCTTTTAAGGCAGTACAAACTGCACAATTTTTGCAAGAAAATTTTATCCAAAGTACAATTCATGCAATTGGCTTATCTACATTTTTATTTCATAAAAATAAATGGATTCATCAAAGCGATTATCTATTTGAAGAAGCGGTTCTTTCTTAATAAAAATTATTCTTGCTTTAAAATTTTATTGCCAACGGCACATTGCAAACAATTGTGTTGCTTACAATAATTGTTGGTAAGTTGTAGTAAAGCTTGCGAATCAAAAGCATTGCTATACTTTACTTCTAGCATTTTCCATTCATGAATAATCTTATTGTTTTCTGTAGGCAATTCTTGTAACCATTTTAAAGCCTTGTCTTTAAACAACTGCTCTTTTGTGTACAACCCATAACTAAACAAAATCGGCACTACTGTATTGATAATGATATTGTGTATCATTTGTTGGCCCAATTCTTTGGGTTGTGTACTCGATGTTTCATCATTTAACGTATAATGTGTATTCCAATAATCATTGGCTGTAATTGCAAACAACAATTTCACTTCTTTTATTTCTGTAAGCAATTTAATTTTTGCAAATAAATGATTGCTGTTATAAATTAACATAGCCAATTGTGCCAATCGAATTGTAGGAAAATTTGCTGGTCGCATTCTCAAAAAAAGTGGTGTATTGTGTACTTTTTTTAATTGATATTTTTTCTGTAAAAAATGATACTCTTTTTGTAAGAGTTGTGCATATTTATCGTCAAAATTATCGTTCAATAAATTGGCTTGACCCAATAGCAGTGCCTCCAATTGATGTATCTGATTTTTATGTTTAGCCAATACATTAATAGATATTGTTTGGGCAATGGCTTCAAAGCAATCTGCATTTATGGTAATTCCAAAATTTCTTGCAATTAGTTGCCAGAAAACTTCCTCCCAATGATGATTGGTAGAGTCGAATAATTGCAACACATGTTTAGATTTTTGTTCCAATCGTTCAATTGCCAAGCGTTCTTTCCATGCCAACCAACCAATTTCTGAAAGTGCTGGTAAAAATTTAGCACAAGGTATTGCTTGTTGTTCAAGCATTAAATATTCATAGCGTTGTAATAAATATTTTGGCACTCTTCCATTTAGTTCTAAAGTTGGTAGTGGTTTGCCAGCAAGAGTTATAGCCAAATCATTGTTCCATACAACATGCAAAACAATATTGTTGTACTGTAAATCGCTTGAGTGTTTGTGTTTATTCCAATCAGATGCATGTATATGCAATTCAATATTTCCTACTAAAGTAATTTCATCAATTTTTACAGTTGCGTTTAAAAAATCTGGCCCTTGGTTGTTGTTGTATGTTCCAGTATGCACAATGTGCAATTGCTCCTCATTGGAAGTAACCAATGAAGATTTATTGTAGTATTGAAATTGCCAAATAAAATGAAGCAATTTTTCGTTCATAATTAGTAAAATATTGAACAAGCAATTTATTGAAAATTTTTAAATCCACATACAAAAACCCTTGCAACATTAATTTAATATTATACAACTTGTAATTGTTGTAAAGCTTGTACTACCCTACTTACAGGCAAGCCCATTACATTGTAAAAATCGCCTTGTATGGCTTTAATACCAACCACTCCAATCCATTCTTGAATTGCATAAGCACCTGCCTTATCATAAGGCATATATTTTTTTACGTAGAATTCAATTTGTTCTTTTGTTAGCGAATGAAAAGTTACTTCAGTAACATCGGCAAAAGCAATTTCTTCAAACCCATTTAAAATTACTACACCTGTAATTACTTCATGCTGCTTGCCTGATAATGCTGTAAGAATTGCTATAGCATCAGCTTCATCTTTGGGTTTGCCAATAACGGTATTGTTTAAAACTACAACAGTATCGGCAGCAACAATCACTTTTTCTTTACCTACAATTGTTTGCACAGCCATTGCTTTTTCTCTTGCAATGTGTACAGGAACTTCGTTGATAATTAAATCTAAAGGATACGTTTCTTCTGTAGATTGCACTACAACTTCAAACGAAATTTCGGCCCACTCTAATAACTGTTTTCTTCTTGGCGATTGTGATGCCAATACAATTGATTGCATAGTTGATTGCTTAAAATGGAAAAATAATTCTTTCAAAACAATTTAGAAGAGAAATATATTCCGGTTTGTCAAAATTTCAGTTTGATTTGTAATATTTACAGCATTCTTACTACAAACTATAAAATATTGAATAAAATGAAACAATTTTTATTAGCTTCTATATCACTATTAACAAGCATTGTTGGTTTTTCTCAAAAGCCAACAGAGAAAACATTGTTATGGAAAATTGAGGGCAAAAACATCGTTACTCCATCCTATTTATATGGCACTTTTCATATTCTTTGTCCTACCGATTATTTTATGCACGATACAATAAAAAATATGGTAGCACAAACGCAACAAATGTTTTTAGAAATTGATATTGATGATCCTGCTCTTACATCAAAAATGATGAAAAATATTGCTATGAAAAATGGCACAACAATAAAAGATTTATTGTCGGAAAAAGAATATGATTCTGTTGCAAAATTGTTTAAAGAAAAAACCCATATTCCAATAACTTCAGTTCAAACCTATAAACCATTTATGCTTACTTCTATGCTGTATCCTGCTATGTTGGGTTGTGCACAAATTTCTTTTGAAAAAGAATTTGAAAAATTAGCAAAAAGTCATAGTATGGAAATTAAAGGGTTGGAAACAATTGAAGATCAATTAAACGTTTTTGAAACCATACCTTATAAAGTACAAGCCAAAATGTTGATGAAAACTTTATTTGAAATGGATAAAGGAAAAACTCAAATGGCTGAAATGGTAGAATTGTACAAATCGAAAGATATAAATGCTATGCAAACCAATATTCAAGGCGATAGCGATTTGGGTAAGTATGAAAAAGTTTTATTGAACAAAAGAAACAAAAATTGGATACCCGTAATTGAAAAAGAAATTGCAACAATGCCTACTTTTATTGCTGTTGGTGCTGGCCATTTAGCTGGTAAAAAAGGTGTAATTTATTTGTTAAGAAAACAAGGTTATACAGTTACACCAATTATGTATTAATTGGTTTTACTTTACAATAAATAGTTAGTTTCATTATTCAATGCAACAAGAACAGGAATTTATACAACTCTTAAATAAACATCAAAACATTATACACAAAGTGTGTAGTGTTTATATGAATGATTATGCTGATAAAGAAGACCTGTTTCAAGAAGTAACTTTACAAGCCTGGAAGGCTTATGCTAGCTTTAGAGGAGATGCAAAATTTAGCACTTGGTTATACAGAGTTGCATTAAATACAGCCATTACTTTTTATAGAAAAGAAAAAAAACAAATACCCACTTTTACAGCAGAAACGCTACCTGAAATTTCTGAAAGCCACAACCCAATCGAAGATCAAGTTAAAGCAATGTACAAAGCCATTGGCGAACTCAGTAAAATTGATAAGGCTTTAATTATGCTATATCTAGAAGATTATAGCTATATAGAAATTGGAGAAATGTTGGGCATTACAGCCAACAATGTTGCAGTAAAAATGAATAGGCTTAAAACCAGATTAAAAGAACAAACACAAAAACACTATCAGTTGTCATAAAATAATAAACACCATGGAACTAGACGAACTGAAATTACAACTTAAGCAAAAACTAGAAATATCTAGCGATCAAAAATCGCCTACAGATATTGCACAATTGCTTACTAAAAAAACAAACTCAATTATCCATAAACTTAAAAAAAGTTTATGGTTCGAAATAGTTAGTTGTATTCTATTTACAGTAGCTTTTATATATATAGGACTAACAAGCAAATATCAAAGTTTTCAATTGTACTTTTCTTCATTTGCAATTCTATGTTTGGCTTTTTTAATTTTACTCATTTATTTACTAAAAAAAGTAAATACTATTAACCACAATAGCATGCCTATAAAAGAAAATTTAGTGGCAATTCATAGTTTATTAAAGGAGTTTAGCAAAAGGTATTTTCAATTTACAATGAGCTTAATTCCGATCTGTGTTTTTTTTGCTGGATATTTAGGATACATGGATGGAAAATCTGGAATTATAATGGATGAAATTACCAATTTTAGCAATCAATTACCCACTTCAAAACAAGCCATTGTTTTTCTTATCGTTTATTTAATTGTATTAAGTGTTGGCATTTATTATTTTACAAAATGGTATATAAAAAAATTGTATGGCTTGTATTTAGACCAATTACAAAGCTGCATTAACGACTTAGAATAAAAGCTAACTACACAAAAACATCACATCGCTTTTATAGTTTTAATATCTGTTAATTTGCAGTTGAATTTATGCTGCAACTAAATAAAATATCATTATTACAATTTAGAAATTATGCTACACAATCTTTTACTTTCAACAAAAAAGTAATTGGCATTTGTGGACTTAATGGAACGGGCAAAACCAATTTATTGGATGCCATTTATTACTTAGCGTTTACTAAAAGTTATTTTGGAAGAACTGATGCCCAGAATGTACAACATGGCTTTGCTGGTTTACGAATTGAAGGCAACTACGATTTGAACAATCAACAAGAACAATTGGCATGTATAGTTAGAGAAAACAACAAGAAAGAGTTTTTAAACAACAACAATCCAATTAAAAAATTAAGTGAGCATATTGGCAATTATCCTTGTGTAATGATTGCTCCAGATGATATTGAATTAATTACAGGCAGCAGTGAAGAGAGAAGAAAATTTATTGATACCATTCTATCGCAAATAAATTCAGGTTATTTACAAGCTTTAATTGAGTACAATAAAATTGTACAACAACGCAATAGTTTATTAAAAAATGCAGCAGAGTTTGGAAATATCGATCATACGTTATTAAATATTTACAATCATCAATTAATTGAAAAAGGAGAATTTATTTTTGTAACACGAACCAATTTTTGCACAACATTTTTACCACTAACATTAGATTATTATCAAAAAATTGCCAAAACAAACGATTCACTTGAATTAAGCTATTCAAGCCAACTTCAAACACAATCTTTCAACTTACTTTTAGAAAATAGTTTACAAAAAGATATAGCCTTACAACGAACTACAAGTGGAACTCATAAAGATGATGTACTAATTTTAATGAACAACATTGGCTTTAAAAATCAAGCATCGCAAGGGCAGCGTAAAAGCTTATTGTTTGCACTTAAATTAGCTGAGTGGCAAACATTAAAACAAAATAAAGGTTTTGCTCCTATTTTGTTGTTAGACGATGTTTTTGAAAAATTAGATGGGAATAGAATGTTTAATTTATTAAACTGGGTTTGTAAAGAAGATGACGGACAAGTGTTTATTTCAGATACACATAAAGAGCGTTTAACATTGGCTTTAAATGATGCCAACATTGATTTTCAGTTGATTGAACTATAGGCATAAAAAAAGGAGATTGTTAATCTCCTTCAGGACTCATATTAATTACAATTTCGCAATTAGGCAACAATTGTTGTAGTTTTATATATTCTTCTGCCGGATATTGATTGGGCAAATTCAATCTTTTTAAACTTTTTAATTTACTTAAACATTTTATTGAACGTTCAGTTAAAACACCCAGCTGTCTAAAATTCATTCTCAATTCTAAAGATTCTAATTGTTTAACCTTACTGAGATTGCAAAAGAAAGGTTCTTGCTGAAAGTTAATAGGAGCACCATTTAATCTGAAAGTTCTGAGGTTACTCAATTCACCCAATTTTTCAAAAGATGCATCAGGTGTTGGTTTACCTTCTTCTACATCAAAGATTAGACCTCTAGTGTAATAAACACTAACAGTGGCTACAGAAGAGGGCTCTTTTAAAGCGTCTCTTAGCGAACTAGCATAACCAGTTGGGTTAAAACTATTTTGGCTGTTCGCCACTAATACTGTTGTTAGAAAGAACATCCATAAAAGATGGATGTAAAGTTTTACGGACTTCATAGATAAACGGATTAGTAAGCTGTAGTAAAGCTAATCCCTTCTTTCTTCCTTTAAGACAAAAAAGATGTTTTGTGAATAAAGAAAAATTAAAATTTCAGTTATGCACAAACCAGTTAATAGCAATCTATTAATTAACTAGACTTTACAATTGTTTACCAATTCTATGTAAGTAAAAAATAAAAAAAATGAACAATTATTTAGCAACAAACTACTCAATTTTTATGCTTTTTATTTTGTAAAATCACCAACTGATTACATTGTATAAAAAAATGTCTCACTTAAAAAGTGAGACATTTAGTTTAATTTAAATTCCATCTTTTGGAACTTCTTAATGCGGTTTTCCTACTCTTTTCAATATGCCATAAATCAATAGCTTTAAATTTTTTAACTGTTGATTCAGGTATAATAGTTTCATTAACCTGTTCCATTAATTCTTTTGTACTCATGTCTACATGAGCTTTCACTACATTACTGTTCATAATATCCTCTTTTTTATCGTTTACTTAATCCCCCCAAGTATGGCAAACAAAATGTTAGTGTGCAGCTGCTAAAAAAATGTATTATTTTTTTGTGGGTGCAAATATATGACAATAAAAATCTATAAATACAGTTGAATACTTAAGAAGATGTTAAACCTTAAATATCATGAGAAGCATCATTTTATTGTACATCGTTTTCTTCTTTAAGTTGATTATTGTACAATTCAGTATAATAACCATTTAAAGCAAACAATTCTTTGTGTGTACCTTGTTCAATTATTTGCCCATCATCAAGTACAATAATTTGATCAAAATTAAATTTCGAAAAAATTCTATGCGTAATAATTAATGCAGTTTTATCGTGTAAATATTGATAAAGATGATTGATAATTTCATGTTCTGTTTTTGCATCAACAGCACTTAAACAATCGTCAAACACTACAAACTCTGGTTGTTTAATTAAAGCCCTAGCAATTGATATTCGTTGTTTTTGGCCTCCACTTAACGTTACTCCTCTTTCTCCAATTACAGTATTGTATTGCTTATCAAAAGCCATTATTTCATTGTGTATACTAGCAAACTTTGCTGCTTGTTCAACAGAAGTCTGATTGGCTTCTTCAACCAACCCAAACTTAATATTGTTGCTAACTGTATCGCTAAATAAAAAAACATCTTGTGGCACATAACTAATTTGTTGCCTTAAATGTTTTAAAGAAATTTCATTGATAGCATGATTGCCAATTGCAATTGTTCCTGTTGTTGGATTATAAAAGTGCAACAACAATTGTGCAACTGTAGTTTTACCACTTCCTGTTTTTCCAAGTATCAATACTTTGTTGCCTTTAGGAATTGTAATAGAAAAGTCTTTAAGTGCCTGAATTCCGGTATTTGGATAAGTAAACGAAACATTGTAAAATACAATATCGCCACCAATTTTATCAATGTTGCCAGATTTAGCTTGACTAATTTCTGGTTCTGTTTCTAAAAATTCGTTTAATCTTTTTTGAGAAGCTGCTGCCCTTTGTATCATGCTTGCTGTCCAACCAATTGCACTTACTGGAAACGTAAGCATGTTAATGTAAATTACAAATTCTGTTATCGTACCAGCAGTTACGTTGTTCTCTCCATGTACAACAAACCAACAACCAATTGCAATAGTTAGTAAAGTGCTAATACCAATCATTAAAGCCATTGAAGGAAAATAGATGGCTTCTACTTTTGCTAAACCAATTGCATTTTTTTTATACAGTTCGCTATTATTGTTGAAAAATCCAAACATGGCTTTTTCTTGTACAAAAGATTTAATTACTCTGATACCAGAATAAGACTCTTGAGCTGTGGTAGTTAAATCAGACAATAAGCCTTGTATTTTTTCACTTTTTTTATTAATTACAGTGTTTACAAAATAAATGGTTATTGCAAGCAAAGGCAATGGAGCCAACACGTACAAGGTTAATTGCCAATTTTGTGTTGCCATAAAATAAACACTAAAACTTATAGTTGCAGCAAGGTTTATAACATACATTAAAGCAGGCCCAGTGTACATTCTAACTCTACTTACATCTTCAGAAATACGATTCATTAAATCGCCGGTACTATTTGCTTTGTAAAAGCCAACATTCAATTGTTGATAGTGATTAAATATTTCATTTTTCTGTTCAAATTCAACATACCTACTCATTACAATAATGGTTTGCCTCATAAAAAACATAAACAATCCACCCAATATGGCCAATACCAATAATGTTAACGAACAAACAATAACTACCGTTTTTAGATTTAGCTCTTTTAATTCCATGTAATTCAGCAAATGATTTACAAAAAAATCGTAATTATTTTTTTTGTGCAACGCTGCATTGTTGGATGATGTGTTGGCAATTTTTTGTTGCACTTTGTCAACTACAAAACCTGCAATTTGTGGGCTAAGAATCCTAAAATAGTTAGATAAAACAATAAAAAGTATCCCTAAAAAAAAATGCTTTTTATACTTCCAGAAATATTTATTTAGAACAGATAAGTGTTTCAATGAGAAAAAATTTAAACGAAGTTAGTAGTTGAAAAATTATTTTTTTGGCAGTTACGTTTCCAAACTATTATTTTGCACCCGGAGGGATGGCAGAGTGGTCGATTGCGGCAGTCTTGAAAACTGTTGACTGTTACAGGTCCAGGGGTTCGAATCCCTTTCCCTCCGCCCAATAAACAAAAAATCCTTGCAAAAAGTTTGCAAGGATTTTTTGTTTAAACTATTTAATTGTCTTTTCTTATATAGATTTATAAGAAAGATCAATACTGTTCATACCAATCAAACTGTTGTTGTACAATAGTTGATTTTTCTTTTTTTAGATATTCTAAAAAGGCCAACGCTGCAGGAGAATGATTTTTGCTTTTGTTCCATATTAAACTCCAAGTTGTTTTTATAGGCAAGCCTTTAATGGGAATAATTTGTAGTTCTTTATTAAACAACTCATTCTTTATACCAATAAGTGGCATTATTGAAAAGCCCAAACCTGCTAATAATGCTTGCTTTACAGCTTCATTGGTTGTAAGTTCCATTTTTTTAACAACAGAAATATTGTTTTTTTCAAAAAAATATTCCATTGTTTGTCTTGTACCCGATCCTTTTTCTCTGAAAATTAATGGTAAATCTTTAAATATGTTTTTTGTTTGAACCCCTTTAGCAAAAGTTGTTTTTGTATTGCCAACCAAATACAATTTGTTTCTCAACAAATCTAATTTTTCAACATTCAGGGTTGTAGGTAAAATTGAAACAAGAGCAAAGTCAACTTCGTTTTTTTCTAAGCTTTCTACAACTTTATTTTTATTGGTAACATCCATAAACAATTCAACACCTACATTTTTTTTCATAAAATCTGAAAGAAAAAAGGGCATTACATATTTACCTGTAGAAACTACAGATATTTTTAATCTTCCAGTTAATTGGCCTTTATAAGCCAATGTTTTATAATTAATAGCATTTACTTGATTAATAATTTTCTCTGCTGCTTCTGCAATTTCGTAACCAAAATCTGTGATATAAATTCTTCTACCAACTACTTCTGTTAATGCAATATCAAACTGATCTTGAAAATTTTTTAATTGAATAGAAACTGCAGGTTGAGTTAAATACAACTCTTCCGAAGCCTTTGTGACGCTTTGTGTTTGAACAACTTTTAAAAATACTTGCAATTGATTTAAAGTATAATTCATAATTTTTTTTTATAGATAACATTACAAATATAAATGTTTGTATATCATTTAAATATTCATTTTTGCAAAACAAAATATTTAAACAATGATTAAAATTACAGTTGCAAAAGGCGATGGAATTGGTCCAGAAATAATGGACGCTACATTAGAAATTATTATGGCGGCAGGTGCTAAAATTGAAGTTGATGAAATTGAAGTTGGCGAAAAAGTATATCTAGCTGGCAACACTTCTGGCATTAGTGATGCATCTTGGGATACAATTCGTAACAACAAAATATTTTTAAAAGCTCCAATTACAACTCCACAAGGTGGTGGATACAAAAGTTTAAATGTAACTACCAGAAAATTCTTAGGCTTATATTCAAATGTACGACCATGCATGAGTTTACATCCATTTGTAAGTACAAAACACCCAGTTATGGATGTTGTAATTGTTAGAGAAAATGAAGAGGATTTGTACGCAGGCATTGAACACCAACAAACCGATGAAGTTGTACAATGTTTAAAACTTATAAGCCGACCGGGTTGTGAGAAAATTGTACGCTATGCATTTGAATATGCTAAGCAACAAAACAGAAAAAAAGTTACTTGTTTTACAAAAGATAATATCATGAAACAAACAGATGGTTTATTTCATGAAGTGTTTGATGAAATAGCAAAAGAATATCCAGAAATTGAAAATGAGCATTGGATTATTGATATTGGTGCAGCCAAATTAGCTGATACGCCAGAAGCATTTGATGTAATTGTAATGCCAAACTTATACGGCGATGTACTTTCTGATATTGCTGCACAAATAACAGGTTCTGTTGGTTTAGCAGGTTCTGCTAATATTGGTGAAGAATGTGCAATGTTTGAAGCAATTCATGGTTCTGCACCAAGAAGAGCTGGTCAAAATGTAGCAAATCCATCTGGCTTATTAAATGGTGCAATCATGATGTTAAACCACATTGGTCAAACAGAAGTAGCAGAAAAAGTGCACAATGCATGGTTAAGAACATTAGAAGAAGGGACACATACTTACGATATTTATAAAGAAGGTACAAGCAAACAAAAAGTTGGTACAAAAGAATTTGCAAAAGCAGTTATTGAAAACTTAGGCAAACTGCCGAGCATTTTAAAACCAGTTTCTTATGCAAACTCTGCTGCGTTAACACTACCAAAATATAAAAGAAAAACAGCTAGTAAAAAAGATTTGGTTGGAGTAGATGTTTTTGTGCATTGGCAAGGATTAAACCCAAATGAATTAGCAACTACAATTCAAAAGGTTCAGTTACAAAATATATCGCTTTCAATGATAACCAATAGAGGAATTAAAGTTTGGCCCGATGGTTTTAAGGAAACATTTTGTACAGACCATTGGCGTTGTAGGTTTAAAGAAAATAACGGAAATGAAATAACAAAAGAAAATATTATTGAAATATTGAACAATGCTATTACAAATAATATTGATGTTATTAAAACAGAAAACTTGTACACTTTTAATGGTAAGGCAGGATACTCTTTAGGACAAGGACAATAATTTTCAATTAAACAATCACATTAAAATTATACGTTATGACTATACAACTTTTAGAAGGCGAATTTAATACTGCAGAAGGACTAGACTTAATTTCTCAACTAATTAATATAAAGATTAAATATCAGGAGAGTAAAATAAACAACAGTGCCAATGAAGAAGACATAAAACAAAGAGAAAGCAAAATTAAACGTCTTCAAAAAGATTTAGAAGACATTAGAAAATATGTAGCTAATAATAGCAACAAATTAAACATACAATCAGTTATAAATCTAAATTAATCATGCCAATAAATGAGATAGGTAAAATGCTTTTAATTATAGCTACAATAACTTTTCTTCTGTTAGCAATTGTATTTATGGATGATACCATTGGAAAAGTTTATTCATCCTTCGCTTTAATATTTAGTGTTTACACTTATAAAAACTTCGCTAACAATTATATAAAAAACAATGAAGAATTTGAAAGACTATAAGTTAATTACTGGTGTATTTTCTCCAAGCGATGCAAAAGAAATACTGTTAAATGTTTATAATGGAAAAATACAGTTTCATCAAATGAAAAACTTTAGCAGTAAAGAACGCTTTGGAAAAGAAGATAAGGTAGCTATAAAACGAATTCCACAACTTAAAAAAAGCTTAGAAAAATTAATAAAACAAATTACTAAAGCAGAAAAACAAAAAAAACAAATCAATTTATCTGCAGATATATTCATCGAAATTTGTGATTAGAAAAATGTCTAGAAAATGAATTATTAGATTTCTAATAAGTAAAAAACAAAAGGCTTCAAATAAATGAAGCCTTTTGTTATATAAACTTTTTTGAAATGAATTAATTAACCCAAATAAGCTTTTAAAGCATTGCTATATCTAGCTTTTTGTAAGCGTTTAATAGCACGTTCTTTAATTTGACGAATACGTTCTTTTGTAAGATCGTATTTCATACCAATTTGTTCAATAGTTACTCCATTTTCGCCATCTAAACCAAAATAAGCATTTACAATTTCTGCTTCTCTTGGACTTAATGATTTTAAAACTCTTCTAATTTCTTCACGTAATGAATCTTTCATTACATCATCGTCTGTATCATCACTTCCTTCCAATAAATCACCCATTGCTACATCTTCTGCTTCGTGTACAGGAGCATCTAAGCTAGTGTGACGAGTGTTACTTTGGAAAATGTTGTTGATTTCAGTTTCACTCATTTCCAAAATTTCACTCAATTCTTCAGTACTTGGTTCACGTTCGTGTTCTTGCTCAAAAGCCATATAAGCTTTATTGGCCTTGTTATAAGTACCAATTTTGTTTTGAGGCAAACGAACCAAACGACCTTGTTCTGCCAATGCTTGTAAAATAGATTGACGAATCCACCATACAGCGTAAGAAATAAACTTGAAACCTTTTGTTTCATCAAAGCGTTGAGCCGCCTTTATAAGGCCGAGATTTCCCTCGTTGATGAGATCACTTAAAGAAAGACCTTGGTGTTGGTATTGTTTTGCAACAGATACCACAAAACGTAAGTTAGCTTGCACCAATTTGTCTAAGGCCCTTTGATTGCCCATCTTGATTTTCTGTGCCAGTGTTGTTTCCTCTTCGGGAGTGATCATAGAGATTTTAGAAATCTCTTGTAGATACTTTTCTACGGCTTGTGAATCTCGATTGGTAATCTGGGTTGCAATTTTCAGCTGCCTCATAATGTGTAATACTTGTATTTAATAACGAACTATAGACTCTTAAAGTTCATGCTACGTTGCAAATGCCTTAGTTAAAGTTTACCACAATGTGTATAAACGGCAGCAAAGGTACAATTTTGTTGCGGATTTTTTTTAGAAAATGCAATGAAACTAGTTATTTAATTGACTACAATCGGTAAACGCAGTTTTTTTAAAGAAAAACGATTATAAAATTTATAAAAAACGAACTGTTCTGCTTCAACTTTGTACTTAAGGTTAGACAAATATAAAAGCAGGCAAAACAAAATGGTACAAGCTTATAATTTTTTAGCAAGTTGGCAATTATTTCCAGAAAAATGCAGTTTTGAATTTGGAATTGCACCTAAAAGTGGAAATTATAAAATTGAAAGTATAAAAAATGGACATGAATTGATTGTTAGCATCAATTGGGTTAGTATTACTAACGATGCATTTTATACTCAATACAGCGTTAATCCAAATGGAACATTACAACCATTGGACAATCAAGATATTGCCGATTCTATTCAATCTACAATCGTAAATGCCTCTACCCTACAAACTATTTTCTTTAAAAACGATCTTGTTATTTTAGAAGTTACACACGAAATTTTGGCTAATGGTTATATGAAAGTTACACAGCAAGGAAAAAACACGAAAGAAGAACCATTTAGCAATGTTGAAATTTATCACAAACAAATGAGTGTGCTGCCTTATGCATCTAGCATTACAGGTGTGGCAATTCGCCCAACAAAAGAAGGTGTAATAAAGCATAAAGCTTTAAGTGCAATGGAAGAACAAACCAATATGCAGTTAGATCAAATTAAACAGCAAATTGAACTGTTGGCAAGACAAGCTCAAGAAATTAATAAACGAAAAGAATTGAGCTTAATGATTTATGAAGCAACCTTAAAATTTAAACCTCAAATTGGACATACTTATCATGTATATGAGAAACAAGATGGTGCACATATTTTATCGTTAATTGCTCCAAAAGAATGGGGAGGTTCTGGTCCACACAAACAATTTATTGCAACAGTGCAATTATTGGCAGATCATACATGGAAAGAAATTGCGTAAATATTGTATTGATAAAACATAAACTATAGCTGAGTTTTAAGCTGACTTTTTTTAAAACCCAACTTCTACCTTTTCAAATAAAAAACCCTGCTGATTCAGCAGGGTTTTTAGTATTTATTTTAAACCAAAAGCTTTTTTTACTTTTGCTACGTAATCTAATTTTTCCCAAGTAAACAATTCAACTTTTACTTTTTTGATTTTACCATCTGGAGTTTTGAAAGATTTTTCAACAACTTCATTCTTACGACCCATATGACCATAAGCAGCAGTTTCGCTGTACATTGGTGTACGTAATTTTAAACGTTGCTCAATAAAGTAAGGACGCATATCAAAAATGCTTTCAATTACTTTACTAATTTCACCATCGGTTAATTCAACTTTTGCAGTACCGTAAGTATTTACATTAATTGAAGTTGGTTGTGCAACACCAATTGCATAAGATACTTGTACCAATACTTCATTTGCAACACCAGCTGCTACTAAGTTTTTAGCAATGTGACGTGTAGCATAAGCTGCAGAGCGATCTACTTTACTTGGATCTTTACCAGAAAAAGCACCACCACCATGTGCACCTTTACCACCATAAGTATCTACAATAATTTTACGACCAGTTAAACCTGTATCGCCATGTGGGCCACCTATTACAAACTTACCAGTTGGATTAATATGATATTTAATGTTGTTGTTAAACAACTTAGCATATTTCTTATACTTGGCTTTTACACGAGGAATTAATATTTCTACAATATCCTTATTAATTTTAGCCAACATTTTTGCTTCTGTATCAAAATCATCATGTTGAGTAGATACAACAATTGCATCAATTCTTACAGGAACATTGTTATCATCATACTCTAATGTAACTTGACTTTTAGCATCTGGACGTAAATACTTAATTGCTTTGTTTTCTCTGCGTAAAGCAGCCAATTCAATTAAAATTTTGTGAGCCAAATCTAAAGCCAATGGCATATAATCTTCAGTTTCGTTGGTTGCATAACCAAACATCATTCCTTGATCACCAGCACCTTGCTCTTCTTTTTTCTTCTTATCAACACCTTGGTTAATGTCTGCACTTTGTTCGTGAATGGCAGATAAAATACCACAAGAGTTGGCTTCGAACATGTACTCACTTTTTGTGTATCCAATTTTACGGATTACACCACGAGCAATTTCTTGAACATCTAAATAGGCTTTAGATTTCACTTCACCAGCAAGAACAACTTGTCCTGTGGTTACAAGAGTTTCGCAGGCAACTTTACTTTGAGCATCAAACGCTAAAAAGTTATCGATTAAAGCATCAGAAATTTGATCTGCTACTTTATCTGGATGGCCTTCAGAAACACTTTCAGAAGTAAATAAATACGGCATGAATATATTTTTTTAAAATGAGATGCAAATATAAGGTATCAACAAACACTTGATATTACAATTTCGAGTAAATTATTCTCAATCGCATTTTCCTATCTGGCCTAGCACTGTTACCTCCCAATAATTTTACTCTACCACTAGCTGGTGGGTTAAAAGGAGCAGCTGCAATTGGATAAACGGCGTTAATGCCATTGCCAGTATAAACATAATCTTCTACAGGAGAAAATAAATACAAGTCGTACACTTTCTCATTACGTGTAATAATGCCTTGTACATATCGAGTAATGTTGAAAGTATATGAAGCAATCCTTCTTCCTGATGGATCATTTTTATAAATTACATTTCCACCAAAACTATTCAAATTACCAGCTGTGCCTCCTTGCCCTAAAGAAATATCATTGGGTACATAAAAACGGAAGGCAGAAGAATCTAAGTTTTTGTTGATAGCACAGAGGAATAAATTTGGTGCAGAATATTTTTCGTAAAAAGCATCATTTTCTGCTTCTTGTTCCATTACCAATTCTGCTCTATGAATTAACCTATTGCCCATGTTTGTTTCTAAAGATGGAGTTTGAATTCTAACAAAATTACCAGGACCAGCTTGCAAGAACAACACACTATCTGCCTGTGCAGCTGGATTGCTTAAGAATGTTTGAGACTCGGAACCAGCTCTAGTTCTTATAATATTATTGCTTGCATTTGAAGTTACACCAGGTCTAAAATAACGTACAATAGTATCCATAACACTATCTCTACGTCTGTATCGATAGTACAAAGCAACTTTACTATTTGTATCGCTCAAATTAACTCTAAGTAATGTATTTGAACCTGCTTGTGGTACAATTGAAAACCCTCTAAATACACTTGAAAATTGAGCATCCGTTCTATAAGCATTGGTGCTATCAAATTCAAATAACAATCTATTGCCAAAAGCAGTAGTTAAAGGAATTCTAATTTGATTGATGGCTTCTTCACCTCTTGGTTTTACAGAATCTGCCAATTTTCTTGGGTCTGCAATGGTTGTTTCACCAATTTGTCCAGCCAAGTTCATGCTAGCATAAGAAGGATAAACTGAATCTTGTTTCAACACACTGGTTTGGCTAATTTCATATACTTTTAAATGTATTGGGTTGGTAGAATCGCCCCAATAACCTTTGTATCCCAATACCAAAACGGCTGAATCTAAAAACAAACTATCCTTACCAACTTCATAGAAATATGGATAATAGATTGGCTTAAACTCTGCATTAATGATGGCTTTAGTTTTACCCATAATTGGGTCGTTATCAATATTTCCTAAAACCATTTCTTGGAATTTAGAAATACGAATAGAATCTAAAGGAAAATTTCTGGTAACAACATCTAAAATGGTGTCTTTAGTATCAATACCATCTGTAGGTGGTATTAAACCATTTCCAATTTCTGTATTTGTTATTTTAGTGCAAGATGCAATTATCACAAAAGCAATAAGGCCCAATAGGAATTTCTTATTCACGCAGCTGAAAATTATTTAATAAGGATTATTTTTTACTTGCCTGCAAGGTCGTTGTACAATTCTAAATACTCTGTTAAATCGGTATCCCATCCTTTAAATGGAACTACTTTTTTACCTCTAACTTTAGAAAAACCATCTAACAATTCTTGTTCAGGGGTTTCTGCACCAAACGTAATAGCATCGGCATAAGTTGCACCACCTTTAAACATAGCTGTATTATTTAAATCTTTAAATACATCTAAATCTTTAGGCGTGATACTATTATTAATCAATGCCAATTTCATAAAATCGGCACCCAATTTTTCTTCAAATGTATTTTGACCAATGGTAAAAACAATTTTACTATGTGCAAAAACTGGTTCTCTTTTGTAAGCAGTTTTAATGAATGCAGGAACTAAACCACTCATCCAACCACTACAATGAATAATATCTGGAGGCCAGCCAAACTTACGTACAGTTTCTAAAGCTCCTTTTGCAAAAAATACAGTTCTTAAAGCGTTGTCATCAAACCAATTGTCTTCTTCGTCGTGAAAAACTTGCTTACGTTTAAAAAAATCTTCATTCTCTAAAAAATAAACTTGTAACCGTGCATTGGGTAAAGAAGCTACTTTAATTTGTAATGGATGGTCATCATCATCAACAGAAACATTAATGCCACTTAAACGTACAACTTCGTGTAAACGATGGCGACGTTCGTTAATAACCCCAAATCTGGGCATAATGCAACGAACTTCTAAACCTGTTTCATTGCTTTTGATAGCCAACTTATTTACAATTTCGGCAAACTCCGTTAACTCTAAATAAGGAGACATCTCTGTAGCTATAAATAAAATTCTTTTCTTTGACATCAGTTCGGCTTGTTTAGGGATAGCTTCTTTTTATAAGTTTGCAAAAGTAAACAAATTAGCCCGAAAAGCAACGCATTAACCAATTTTGGCTAATTAACCCCTATTTGTATGATTATTTGCACCACTATTTCTAGCTTACAAACTAACCTTCAGCAATTAAAAAAACAAGGTAAAAAAATTGGTTTTATACCTACAATGGGTGCTTTACACAACGGCCATATATCACTGATTCAACAAAGCAAAAACTATCACTACATCACCGTTTGTAGCATTTTTGTAAATCCTACTCAGTTTAACAATTCTGCAGATTTTGCTAAATATCCTAAAACCATTGAGCAAGATATTTTGTACTTAGAAGCTGCCAATTGCGATGTGCTTTTTATTCCAACAGTGGACGAAATTTATCCCAATGGTATAGAACTGAACAAACAATACAAGTTGGGTTTTATAGAAACTGTTTTAGAAGGCAGTTCACGACCTGGCCATTTTCAAGGCGTTTGTCAAGTTGTTGAAAGATTATTAAGAATTGTAGAACCCCATTTTTTGTTTCTTGGTAAAAAAGATTACCAACAATGTATGGTAATTACCCAATTGGTGAGTTTAATGAATTGGACTGAACAACTACAAATTGTAATGGGTGAAACTTTGAGGGAACCATCTGGCTTAGCCATGAGTAGCAGAAATATGCGGTTAACGGAAGAACAAAAACTAAATGCAACAGCCATATTTTCAACACTGCAATTTGTACAACAAAATATTTCCAAACTTAGTATCACTGAACTTATAGAACAATCTACCTATTTCTTGCATCAAAACGAATTTGAGCAAATTGATTACGTTGCTTTATGCAATGCAACAACATTAGAACCAATTCAAGAATTTAATGCTACCATACAAACCGTTGTTTTAATTGCTGCATTTATAGGTGGTGTAAGATTAATAGATAATTTGGTTCTGAATTCACAATTAAACTAAACTGTAATTTCTAAAAAATACCAAGCTATATTTTTGTAGTTATTAAAATGAAATAGCCATTTTAGATTGCGGAATAATTATTTCAACACAACAAATAAACTACAGTTTACAATTGCTTACTTAAATTGCCATTGCAATATCGATACATGAAAAAGAAATTAATTCAAATATTCAAATATTTACTCTTCTTTGGATTGGGTGTTTTTTTAATATGGTTAAGTATTCACCAAATTAAAAGCAATCCAAAAGAATGGTTAGAATTTAAACAAGCACTTAGCACAGCCAACTATTGGTTATTTATTCCTGTGTTTGGTATTTTAAGTGCAAGCCATGTTTTAAGAGCACTTAGATGGAGAATTTTAATGCAACCAATGGGCTACAACACAAGCTTTTCCAATACTTTTTTTGCAGTAATGATTGGTTATATGGCTAACATGGCTGTACCACGATTGGGGGAAGTTTTAAAATGTACCATTTTAGCAAAATATGAAAAAGTACCTGCCGAAAAAATTATTGGTACAATTGTAGCCGAACGTGCTTTTGATGTTGTTAGCTTAGGTACTATTTTTTTATTGGCACTTATTGTTCAGTTTGATGTTGTAATGGCTGCCTATCAACACTTACAAGAGTTTATGGCCATCAATCCAAAACAAGCAGAAAATGAAAATAAAAAATGGATACTGCTAGCGGTTGCACTAATTGTTGGTACATTGTTTATTTGGTTTTGGGTAAGTAAAAAGTTAACCACATTTATAAAGGCCATTCAAAAAATTATTAAAGGTGTTTGGGAAGGTTTAAATACTGCAAGAAAACTAAAGCAAAAAAAATTATTCTTTATTTATTCTGTTGGAATTTGGGGTTTGTATTTAGTGGGTACTTGGATTGGTTTTTATGCAACACAAGGCACTGCAGGTTTAGGAATTAATACTGCCATTAGTTGCTTAGCTTTTGCAAGTATTGGAATGATTGTAACACCTGGTGGCATTGGTGCTTATGCATATTTATTGGCAATAGTATTACAATTACAAACTCCCTCAATACCAACTTCTATTGGTTATGCAAATGGAACATTGCAATGGTTTGCACAATGTATAATTGTATTGTTTGTGGGTTTCATTTGCTTAATCTTATTACCTTGGTACAATAAAAAAAGAGAAAAAGATTTAGCAGTTTAAATATTGAAAAGTAACTACTATTTTATACTCTTTTTTTGCAAAAAAAACCAATAAAATTTTCTTGAATGAAACAAACAGAAGCCATACCAAGTAAAATTTTTACTGTAAAAAAATTACAAGCTCAAATTGCTAGTTGGAAAGTATTGGGTAAGAAAGTTGCTTTCACCAATGGTTGTTTTGATATTCTACATGAAGGGCATATTTTTTCTTTATCGCAAGCAGCCAACGAAGCCGATTTTTTAATTGTTGGAGTGAATAGCGATGCAAGCACTAAACGTTTAAAAGGAACAGAACGCCCAATAAACAAGGAGCAAAGTAGAAGCATTTTATTGGCAAGTTTAGCCATTGTAGATGCTGTTATAATTTTTGAAGAAGATACGCCACTCAATTTAATTTCAAGCTTGCAACCTGATGTTTTGGTTAAGGGTGGCGATTATACTTTAGAAAAAATTGTAGGTGCAAAAGAAGTAATTGCCAATGGAGGAAGGGTTGTAATAAACCCAATTGTTGCTGGTTTTTCAACTACTGGAATTGTAGAAAAGATTAAGAAATATTTGTCGTAAATAGTTGTCCATATTTTGTTCAAATACAAAATCTATCTGCACAAAAAAATTCAAGACAAATAATATTTTAGTTAAAATATCTACTTATTTTATTTCATTAACATATTTTTCATTCCCTAACAATCCTTCACAAACTTAACATTGTTCCAATGCTTAGTTAATTAATTTTGAAGTAATTTTTATTGAAGAATATGAGCAAAAAACATTTTATTGAACGAGATATAAGTTGGCTAAGTTTTAATGCAAGAGTTTTACAAGAAGCAAACGATGCAACTGTTCCACTTAGAGAACGTATTCGTTTCTTGGGTATTTTTTCAAACAATAGCGATGAATTTTTTAGAGTACGTGTAGCTACTTTAAAACGCATGATTGAGTTTTCAGAAAAAAAGAAAAAAGCCAATATTCATCTAGAAGAAAATCCTCAAAACATTTTAGACCAAATTCAAATTATTGTATTACAACAACAAAATGAATTTAATAGAATTTGGGAGGGTATTTTAAAAGAACTTAAAAAAGAAAAAATTCAATTGTTAAACGAGAAGCAATTGAATCGTGAACAACAGAAATTTATACAAAATTACTTTGATGAGCAAGTTCGTAGCAATGTAATTCCGTTAATGATTGAAAGTTTACCACAGCTACCCTACTTAAGAGATAAGAGTATTTATTTAGGTGTAGTCATGAGAAAAAAAGATACAGCATACCATCAAAAATATGCGTTGATTGAAGTGCCTTCAAAAGCCATTGGAAGGTTTATTAAACTTCCTTCTAAACCCGGCGAACATCAAATTATTTTATTAGAAGATATCATTCGTTTTAACCTTCCTTATATTTTTTCATATTTTGAATATGATTATTTTGATGCTCATGTTTTTAAAGTTACCAAAGATGCTGAACTAGACATTGACAATGATTTAAGTACAACTTTTGTTGAGAAAATGGAAAAAGGTTTAAAAAATCGTAGAAAAGGAAAACCTGTTCGTTTTGTGTACGACAAAGAAATGGATGCTGGTTTGTTAGAATACCTAATTCGTCGTTTAAGTCTTACCAGAAAAAGCAATATTATTCCTGGAGGAAGAATACACAACTTCCGTCATTTCATGGATTTTCCAGATGTTTTTTTAAACAAAAACTTATACAGAAATTCACTTATTCACCCGTTGCTACAAATTGCTAATAGAGTTACAGATATCATCATTAAGAAAGATGTATTATTGAACTTTCCTTATCATTCATACAACTCCATTATTGACTTATTGAGAGAAGCTGCAATGGATCCAGATGTAAACTGTATAAAGATTACAGCCTACCGCTTGGCAGAAAATTCTAAAATTATCAATGCATTAATTAATGCTGCTCGTAATGGAAAAGAAGTAATTGTAATGCTTGAATTAAAAGCAAGATTTGATGAGGAAGCCAATTTAGAATGGAAAGAAATTTTAGAGCAAGAAGGCATAAAAGTTTTACTAGGTGTCCCTAAATTAAAAATTCATGCAAAGTTGTGCATCATAAAAAAACGTGTACACAATAAAACCATTCAATACGGATTTGTTAGTACTGGAAATTTAAACGAAAAAACTGCAAAAGTATATGGCGATCATTGTTTACTTACTAGCAACAGAAATGTAATGGCCGATATTAATAAAGTATTTCGCTATTTAGAAAATTGGAAAGTTGGAACCGCTCCATTAAGCCAATGCAAAACGCTATTGATTTGCCCTACCAATATGCGTAAACAAATTGATGTACTCATTAACAGAGAAATTAAATTGGCCAAAGCAAAAAAAACAGCCTCTATTATTATAAAAGTAAACTCATTAAGCGATGCTCATTTAATTCAAAAATTACATGAAGCAGCCTTAGCAGGTGTAGAAATAAAATTAATTGTTCGTGGAATATTTTGTGCCAAATTTGAACAAAAAAAATACAAATATCCTATTAAAGCCATTAGTATTGTTGATGAATACTTGGAGCATGCTAGAGTGATGATTTTTCACAACAATGGCAACGAAAAAATATATATTTCTTCAGCCGATTGGATGGTACGAAATTTGGATCATCGATTAGAAGCTGCAATACCTATAAATAATCCTTCAATAAAACAAGAAATTAAAGACATTATCCACATACAATTAAGCGATAATGTAAAAGCTAGAATTTTAGATGCAAGTCTTTCGAATAACTATGTACCTTTCACAGGTAAAAAGAAACTAAGATCTCAAGTAGAAACCTACTTATACTTGCACAATAAAACGGTTAAAAAGCAGCATGAAATTAGCAGCAATTGATATTGGTAGTAACGCAGCAAGATTATTAATTACAGAAGTAATCCTAGACAATGGAAAACCTCAATTCAATAAATTAAATTTAATACGTGTACCCTTACGTTTAGGTTTTGATGTGTTTGAAAATGGCTTTATCACCAATCAAAAACGTGATATGTTTTTACAAACCATGAAAGCATTTGGGCATTTAATTAATGCCTACCAAGTACAACATGTTACAGCCTGTGCCACTAGTGCAATGAGAGATGCAAGCAATAGCAACGATATAATTAGAAAAGTAAAACTTGAAGCAGGCATAGAAATAAAAGTAATTTCTGGAGATCAAGAAGCTGCTTATATCTACGAAAATCATATTGCCGAAAACCTTGATAAAGCACATTCCTATTTATACATTGATGTAGGTGGAGGAAGTACAGAACTCACTTTTTTTTCTGAAGGAAAATTAAAATATAAAGAGTCTTTCAATATTGGTACCATTCGTCTATTAAAGAGTCAAGTAAACGATAGCAATTGGAACCAAATGAAAGAACATTTAAAATACAATACCAAAAGCAGTTTACCCATGATTGCAATTGGCAGTGGCGGAAACATTAATAAAGTATTTTCATTAAGTAAAAAGAAAGAAGGTAAACCATTGAGTTTAGAATTACTGAAAGATTATTACAAAGAGTTGTCGTCCGTTACAATTGAAGAAAGAATTAAATTGTATAAGTTAAGAGAAGATAGAGCCGATGTAATTGTTCCTGCATTACAAATTTACACAAACGTAATGCGTTGGAGCGATATCAGCGAAATTCATGTTCCTAAAATTGGTCTTGCAGATGGCTTAATACAAAATTTATATTACGAAGTAAAAAATAGGGTATAATTTCTGTAAAACCTTTATTTTGCATACATCATTTGAATATGTTTTATTCTAACGCAGAGCCATATTCAGTTCACTTTTAAAACTATTCAAATGTCTACTCACTCAGAAATAAAAAGAATTACAACCAATACATTACAAAAAATGAAAGCACATGGAGAAAAAATTTCCATGTTAACCGCTTATGATTTTTCTTTTGCAAAAATTGTTGACACTGCAGGTGTAGATGTTATTTTGGTAGGCGACAGTGCAAGCAATGTAATGGCTGGTCACGAAACTACTTTGCCCATTACATTAGAACAAATGATTTATCATGCACAAAGTGTAATACGTGGTGTTAAAAGAAGCTTGGTAGTAGTTGATATGCCTTTTGGTTCTTATCAAAGCAATAGCGATGTAGCTCTAGCATCTGCTATTAGAATTATGAAAGAAAGTGGTGCCCATGCACTAAAATTAGAAGGTGGTGCAGAGATTGTTGACAGTATTAAAAAGATTGTAAGTGCTGGTATTCCGGTTATGGGTCATTTGGGTTTAACACCTCAAAGCATTTATAAATTTGGTACATATACTGTTCGTGCAAAAGAGCATGAAGAAGCAGAAAAGTTAAAAATAGATATTCAAACTTTACAAGAAGCTGGCTGCTTTGCAGTTGTGTTAGAAAAAATTCCTGCTGCGTTGGCTAAAGAAGTAAGTGAGAGTGTACATATTCCAACTATTGGTATTGGTGCTGGTAATTATTGCGATGGACAAGTATTGGTAATGCACGATATGTTGGGAATTAATACAGAATTTAGTCCACGTTTTTTAAGAAAATATGCAAACATCAATGAGATAGCTACAAAAGCTGTTCAACAATATATTGAAGATGTAAAATCGAAAGACTTTCCTAATGAAAATGAAAGTTATTAAGCAAAAAGAAAGGGATATTTTAATATTATAAAAAAATAAAACCCTACACTTCACATAAAATTATTTTTGCATGTAAAAACAATCACTTAAATTGCTAAAAAGAAATCATGAAACCACCAACCACCAACCACCAACCACCAACCACCAACCACCAACCACCAACCACCAACCAACTGCACAATATAATTTTTTTTATGGCAGTGTTATTAACAACAATCTCAAGTAGTGTTTTAGCTC
>ERZ724517.110-NODE-110-length-47370-cov-14.701088_pt1 | contig 47370 bp, 48 predicted proteins | sample MGYA00376050_ERZ724517 | MGnify/ENA primary metagenome ERZ724517 (study PRJEB28724, sample SAMN07190886) | activated sludge metagenome | isolation source: activated sludge of sewage treatment plant in Hong Hong | place: USA: Christiansburg, Virginia | collected... | reverse complement strand
ACAGCAACGCAAGCTCTCAGGTATAATGAATGAAAACCACAATGGTCTCTAGTTGACTTTGGTTCACTAGAGCCTATGGTTCGTGGTCTTGAATATGGAGCCAAGAAATATGCTCCTAGAAATTGGACAAAAGGTTTTCCTCGTGAAAAGCTTCTTGAATCAATGATGAGACATATGATTGCACTAATGGATTGAGAAGAGGTTGATCCTGAATCAGGAGTTCCTCATATCGGTCTTATTCAGTGTAATGCAATGTTTTATGCTTACCATTCTAAACGTAACTCTTTTATAACCAATGATTAGTTTACCAACTGAAATCGATACTTGGAATTTACATATTTCTAAGATGGATAGCCGAATGATTGCTGAATTTATTGATCTTACGCAACATTGGATTCAGATTAAAACTCTTGAACGAAATAATGTGGTTATCTATGAATGACAACATTTTGACCCTGAGTTTGAAGCAAAAATGCGATGAGTTGCTGAATTTCTCTTCGATTTACGCAAAAAGATTTGACAGTAGCCCTATTTCTCCATAGTATAACGTGGAGAATTTTTTTTAGTTTCTTTAACTTTCTTTTTGGGTATGGGTACTAACGACTTAAATCGAGACCTCAATATTTTTTGAGAGTCCGAAGACGAAGGGTCTATGAATGCTTCTGATGATATTTTCGGAGCTGGTGATGTAGCTGGTGAATGAGTTTCTGATGACGGAACAGATATGTTCGGTGCTGATGAAGCTGAAACTGCTGGTGAAGCTGCTGGTGAAACTCCTAGCGATGAAAATGCTGAAGGTGCAGACGTGGGTGAATGAAAAGGTGAAGATTCTGCTACGGGTGATGCTGGTTCTGAATGAACTGCTGCCGATGCTGATACTGGTACAGATGCTAATGCAGCTGATCCTGTTGACGCTGAAATGGAAGCACTGTTCAAACAACTTGAATCAGAAGCTGGTAGCGAAAACCCTGAACAGAATGTAATGGATGACATCATCAACGAACTTCGTATGAAGTCTGCTGAAGATGCTACTCAAATGGCATTTCTGTCTAAACAAAACGAATCCCTACAAAATCGATTACTTGAATACGCATCGAAAGATACGGACCAAGTAATGAATCAGCCTCTCATTTCCAAAGTTGAAGCTGACCCGAAGCTCCGTGCAATTATACATCTCTCAGGTAATCAGGATGAAGCTGCTAAACAAAAATATGCAAGACTTCTCGGAGATATGTATTCTGAACTTACTGGTATTGATATTACTTCTCTTGCAGAAGAATCTCAGAACAATAAAATGGCTGCTGCTTTAGGTGCTGGTAAATCTAGTGGATCACAAGTTAATGCTGACTCTCGTGAAAGCATTGGCGTGTCATACGAAGATTCTACTAATAATCTTTGGTAATAATTTATTCCTTTCTTTTTTTTATATATGTCTGCTGTATGAACAGGGTCTACTTATACCCTAGGACAGGTTGTACAAGATGTCGTTGGTAAAAACCTTCGTCTCTTCCCAATCCTCTTCAAACAATTTAAGCACATCCAATACGCTTTCTTCGATGTTAAACAACTCGCTGGTGAAGGTGGGCTCTCTCTTAAACCTCGTGAAATTCCAGGTATTGATGCTACTGTTACTGTTGATGGTTACGCTGTAAAATGGCTTGATTACTCAATGTTTGACTTTAACACAACTGTTACTTCTACAAATGCTGCTCTTACTGTAACTTCTAACCAAATTACTCTTGTAGTTGGTGACACTTCTGGATTTGCACAAAATGATACAATCTTCGTTATTAAGGCTGCATCTGGTACTTCAGATGAACTTAACGGTGTGGTTTCATCAATTACAAATGCTACAACTATGGTTGTAACACTTACTAAGGTAAATACATCTACAACTATTCCTGGTACAGTTGCTGTACTTGCGGCTCAAACTGTAGAACGTGGTTACTGGAGACGTAATGATAATGATGACATTACTCGTTCATCTTCTACATTCAACTACAAAGAATTTAAGTCTTACGTTCAACATTTCTCTCGTCAAATTTCATTTACGAAAGCTGAACTTAATAAGGTTTATGTTTACGAAGGTGATGCTAAGATGGAAGCTCAAAAGAAATTTATGTACAACCTTGGTATCCTATTCCAAGAAGTAAATAAAGCTATCTATAAGGGTTCTAATGAATCTCCAGGTGGTGGTGCTCTCCAAAAAATGGAAATGCTTGGTCTTGAACAGGTTGTTACTGAATGTGGTACTCGTAAAGTTATCACTGGTGCATCTGTAGCGTATGGTGAACTTCTTAACGAAATCAACATCGCTCACCAATCAGGTTCTGTTACTTCTGACGAGCCAGTAATGCTTCTATGTAATGACTCATTCCTTTCTGAACTTTCTAAGATCAATATGGATAAGATTCGTTACACAGCATTCGTTGATAAACTCAAACTCAATGTTCCTAAGCTTTCAACAGTGTTCGGTGAAGTAGATATCGTTCGTGACCCAATGCTTAATAAGCTTTACACGACTGGTACTGCGTATATCGTTCCTCGTTCAATGATTAAACTTTGGGTTCGTGAAAACCAAGAATTCAATCCTAAGGGAGGAATTACTCGTGCTGACCAATCTATTCGTCTCTACGAAAGAATTACTAATATCCGTGAAACTAAGTCTTACGATATGGAATTTGAACTAGGTATGATCGTTGGTGGTATGTCACTTGGTAATCGTTGTCCAGTTCGTCTAGTTACACAGTTCGTAACTCCTGCTATCTAATAGCTTGTATAAAAATTTCCAACTTCGGTTGGATTTTTTTTTGACTTTTAGTCTTCTTTCCTATATTATGTTTCTATAACTTTTTTTCTATGTCTTCTGTTAATGATTTTCTACAGCTTATCTACGGGGCATTATCTCAAAGAGGAGCTAACTTATTTATTACACCTACGAATACTCTTCGTGCAGTAGACCTTGCAGTAAAGGATGTTCTTAATTACGAAGGTGTAAACTGGGGATTTCAGTTACGTGTAAATGACACTTTTACAACTACTGGAGCTTCTGATACATTTGTACATACTATTCCTACTTCTTCTACAGAATTTGTTCGTAGAATTGTTTCTGTTGAAGTGAATGGTAATGTTTTGCCTGCATTATCTGTAAAAGCTATTCCTAAACTGCAATATATGCACGATGTGCATTTCAGGTTTGGTGATTCTACTGTAACTGTTATGGATAGTCCAGGGTCTCCAATTACGTATACAATATCGTACTTTGTTTGATTTAAGACATTAGTATCTCTTGATGATACTCTTCCTATTCCCGATTTTTTCCTTCCTGCTCTTTTTGACTATTGTATGTCATATCTTATGCTTCCGTTTGGTCAGTATGGTGAATGAAAAGATCAAAGCTTTTATCAACGTGCGTGAGACAAGATGGCTGGTATATTAAAGAGTAATAGCTCTCAAAATTCTAATCTCGTAATTTCAATCAAATAATGGCTGACTTACAATACTCATCATATCCTCTTGGACAGGACTTTAATAAGCTATATTCTGATATAGTGAATTGTAAGATTGTTCCACCTCCATATTTTCAATGAGAAGTTCCTCATACGTTTTTTCTTAACAAGAGAGATGGTTTTGCTAAAAAGTATGAAGGTACCAATTTTAATGCTATTTGATTTACTGAAATATTTGATATTGAGGAATATGGTACGGACTATTTATATATGATAGGTCGTATTGGTACTGTTATTCACGTAAAACGTTATCAGATATCTACTGATACTGTTGTTACAATTCGTAATTCTCAAACTTATAAGGCTTGAGTAAATTATAAATTTCTTTATGTTAATACAGCTAAAGGTACAACGAATACTCCTTGAACGAATATCTCTCAAAATGTTTGAGAACAAACAATTGGTACTGGTTTTGCTACCACTGGGTTAGATGGTAAATTTATATATCTGTATCAGAAGAATGCCGCTGCTACAGCCCCTGGGGGGATATGACAAGTATTTAAGATTGATTACAGTACTGGTGGTAAATTAAATGTTGCTTCTACAGGTTGGATTGCTTCTCCAAACCAATGTGACTATAAAATTTATGATTGATTTGGGTCAACTCTTGCTTTTATAGATACAGACAATATTATGGTCATACACGATTATGAAGATATTGCTTCTACTCCAGATGATTTAATTCCAGTTCCAGGTGTTCCTTCTCCTCTTGATGCTATTTATGAAAACAACAGACTGTACATCGTACAGCAACCGCTCGTTGCTGGTTCTCCTTCTTCTAACGTCTATGTTGGCAATGTCGGTTATTTTTCTCTCTATTATGGTTGAAGGTCTTTAATTGGTTCTTCTTTATCAGTATTTAACATTACTGCATTTCAAAATTATATACTAGTACTGAATAGTAAAGGTATAGACGTTATATTAACGGTTTCTACTAATGTTTCAGGAACAGTATACACATTTGAAGTACTTTCTACGATGACTCGTGATATTGCTATTTATGCACAGAATTATTTTCTTATCTATAATCAAGGTTTTTACATTATTTCAAATAATAAGAGGTTTCTGTCAGTTACGATTACTCCGCAACCGAATGATAAGTATACTATTACTCTTACTCCACAAGGAATGTATATTCAGAAGTTTCTTGATGCTATTGTATCGACAGACAAGGTAAGATTCTGGGTATACGACCAAGATATATATATTCTTCATTGGAATGGTACGTTTACAAATATATTTGTATATAAGAACTTTTATCAAGGATGGATTCGTTGGACTACAAATTTATTTCTTAATGGATTTAAACTCGGGAAGTATTTTGGAACTAATATCTATTATGCTACTCCGAATGCTACTGTTGATTGATGATCTGTTTGATATTCTCAGAATATACAGATTGTAGGTGGTGAGGATAATATATTTCAAGTTAAGCGTATGTTCTTTACTAAGCTTATTATTGGTAATAATACAACTCCTGCTACAGAAGTCGTTCACTCTAGTTATATTGGATGATATATTGATAAGTATTCTATCGCACTTAGTGGTGCTAAATATTTTGATTATCTTGCTGGTTCTAATGATGAGGAACTATATAGTGATTCACTTGTAGGTATATCTCAATATTATTCTGGTAATAGATGACTTGCCTGAATCTCTCCGCTTTGTATAGTTGAAATTCCTACTTGATTTTTTACAAATATGGATATCATTGAAATTACTTGAAGTAATACTGATATAATCCACTTTGGCTGACTCTTAACTGGTTATGAATTACTTGAACCTCAGGTAACTGATACCGAAAATACACTTTCTTACTCATAATTTATGGCTCTCACTAATCAACTAGGTCTTGCTCTTGCACAAAAACAAGCTACAACTCCTGTTCCTACAGCTCCAGCACCAAAAGCTCCTACTCCAGGGGCTTCTAGTGCGTGAACTACTACTAATAAGCAAACTGGTCAGGTTTTTCAAAATATTACTACTGGTCCTTATACACTTGAGAATGCTCGTGCTAATGGATATAGTCCAGAACAGGATGCTGCTGATAGTAGAGCTAGAGCTGCAAAATTAGCTCAAGACAAGGTTAATGAAGCAAATGCTAAGAAATATACTGCTACTGCGTGAGCTCCTGTTGTTGCCAAATCTACTAATGCGTCTTCTACGTCTCAATTTAATGTCCCTAGCAAGGGTTGAGTTGTTTCTACGACTCCTACTACCCTAGAGGGTCGTCTTGATGCGGCAAAGACCAAATATGGGGCTTCTGACCCACGTGTACAACAAATTCAAAAGCTTATGGATTTAAAAAAATCTAGAGCTGATAATTCTACTTGAAATGTAGTTAAAACTCCTGATGAAACTGCTCTTTGATCTAAGATTGATACATCTGCTGCTAAGAAAGGTGTTGATGAAATGGAAGTTACTGATCGTAATGAAAATTTACAAAAAGATCGTATTGATACTGCCGCTGATAAGAATAATGAAAAGGTTGAAGTTATTGATGCTGCTGGTGATAAAACTGAAAAGGATACTACTGCTTATAAGGATGAATATGAAAAAGAATTTCAGGCTATAAAAGATGAGTATGCTGGTCGTCAAACTAAACTTGAGGCTCTTGAAGCTGAACAACGTTCTAAGATTGAAGCTTGGAATAAAGAACAAAATGATGCACTTGCAAATCGTCAGATGGGGAATCAAGCTGAGGCTACTCAAAAACTTGGTAAACTTGGTGCGAATGATACAGTAATGGCTAATGCACAGAATGAAATTCGTAATAATCCTGTTTATCAAGAACAGAAATCTAAACTTCAAAAAGATTACATTGATACACTTGCTAGTACTACAAAAGAGTATCAAGGTATGTACGATAATATAATGAAGTCTAAAACTGATCTTACTGAATCTAAGAGAGCACTTGCTGAACAACTTCTTTCTAAGATTAATGAGAATACTGAAAAAATCAGTACTATTAAACAAGCTGGTGTTGATGAAATGTTTAAACCAGTTGAAACTTTTCAAGACAAACGTCTTGAGGATTCTAATAACGCTGAACTTTCATCTAAACAAAACTCTGAAGCCCAATATCGTTGGACTGGTATGGATTCTTCTGCTCGTGTTGCTAAGCTTAAAGATGCTCTCTATAATTATGATCCTTCTATTTCTCGTGCTTGACTTTCTTCTGATGATTTTGATAAAGCCGCTAAAGAATGAGATATCACTAAGGCTGTCGCTATGTTGGCTGCTTCTGCAAAGAATCTCACAAAAGCTAATACCACTTCTGGTTCAGGTTGAACTTCAAATGCTAAATCTTTGGCTACTGCTAAAACTATAGCTCAGAGTGCTATTTCAAAAGGTTATAACACACTAGAAAACTTCACTAAGTATTTAAGTACTCAAAATCTTACTCCTGAGCAGAAAACTATGATTACTGATGCCTTTAAACAAGAACTTGGATGGAAGGCTCCTCTTACTACTGGTAGAACTCAAGCCGAACAGAATGCTGATGTCGCAGCTTATAAAGCGGCAAATAACATTAAATAACACTTATGAAATCTCAATTTCGTGCGGTAAATCGCTTCATCTCGAAAGTAAAATCTACTTCATCAATAGATTGAATATCTTCTTCTGGAACATTCCAGGTGGAAGATATTTCTGTTGCTTGATTTAGTTTACCACAATGAGCTTTTACTTATTTTGTAACGGCTGATTTTGCACAGACAGGGAAAGAAGAAATCTTTCGTATTATAAATACTTCTGGAGATACTCTTACATATGATAAACGTATTCCAGTATGAGGTTATGTAAAACCTACTCACGCTGCTTGAGCCTCTATTCGTGTTAATGATGTTGCTGATATTCTTAATGAAATGTCAGATAATATTGATAATTTTGGTGATATTAATCAGATTGACGGAACACAAACGATTAAGGTTTGGGGTGGTGTATTTAATAATGGTGGTACTGTTTACAATGTTGCTAATCAAACATTAATTGTTACTGTTGGTCAACTTGTTGATAATACAACAAATTATGTTCATTTTGATATTGCTACTCGCTTATTTATTGTTACTGCGTCTTCTACACTTGCAGCTGCTGTGTGTATTGGTAGCGTTGTTGTTACTGGTTGAGTTATTGGTGCAATTACTGATCTTCGTCCTGGTTTTGCAATGACATATGGTGAGCTTACTACAAAATTAGATAAAGCAGGATGATATAGAACCTGATTAATACCGAATGGTTTAATGAGCAGTGATTGATCTTGAAATGAGGTAGTCATTATTGGTGCTGGTTTTATTGCAACTGCTATGATTTCTCCTTATGCTGGTGCTTTTGCACCAAGTGGTTACTTGTTATGTGATGGGGCAGCAGTATCACGTACTACGTATTCAATTTTATTTGCTGCTATTGCTCCAACTAAATGAACTTTTACAGTTACTATAGCAACTCCTTGAGTTATTACATTAACAGCTCACGGTTTAGTTGCTTGAGATGCTTTTTATGCTACAACTACTGGTGCATTATCAACTGGTATGGTAGCAAATACTTTGTATTATGTTAGTGCCACAGGACTTACAGCAAATACATTCCAATTTTCAGGATCACGTTGAGGGTCTTCTATAAATACAACTGGTAGTCAATCGGGGGTACACACTCTTGTATACTGTCCATATGGATTATGAAATGGATCAACTACATTTAATATACCAAATATAAAATGAAGAACAATTGTATGATTAGATAATTCACAGGCTGAATTTCAAGCACTTGGTGTTTCAGGATGAGCTAAAACTCATACTCTTTCAATATCAGAAATACCAGCCCACGACCACGCTGGGACGTATTATTCTAGTAACTATACACATCCATCATCAACATTTCCTGCAACTGCTATGAATATGGCTCCAGTGAGTTCTGCTGTTCCATCACAAGGATGATGAGCTGCACATAATAACCTTCAGCCATATATTACTCTTAATTACATTATAAAAACGTAATATGTCTAAACGTTACTTCAAAGTAAATCCCGAATGAATGAGATTAGTCACTGACTCGGTAACGAGTCCGTGATTTCTTTATATTGGAAAATGATTAGCTTGAGCTCAGGATTCCGATGATACTTGGCAGATTTCTCGTGTCACTTTATGAGCTGGTTGAGTTGATTTAAAATATACTATTGAAAATTGAATTTATTTCGATAGTATATGGGAGAACAGAACTTCATATACTTATTAATTCTTATTTATGTCTCTATCTAATATAGCTGAAAACGATTTCTTAAAGTGCCTTTTACAAGGTACTGATCCATCTTGGAGAGCAGGTGCTACTTTTTATCTTGCACTACATTCTTCTGATCCAGGAGAAACTTGAGATCAAACTACTAATGAAGTAGCTTACACTTCGTATGCTCGTGTTGCTCTTACTAAAGCATCTGATTGGACAGATGCTGGGTCTACATTTACTAATGCTAATCTTGAACAGTTTCCTACTTGTACAGGTGGCTCTGCTACAGCTACTCATTTTTCAATAGGTACTGCTGCATCAGGTGCAGGAGTTCGTCTTGCATCAGGAGTGTTAGGATCACCTCTTGCTATCTCAAATGGTATTCAGCCACAATTTCCAATTGCTTCACTATCTATTACAATCGACTAATGATAACTAAATTTAAAGACATCATTGATGCCTTTAATAGGGGGCAAACAAGGTATACTACGTATAGAAAGGTACCAACTCAAACTACTGTAACTGGTGTTTGGTACGATTTATCAATGAGTCCAGGTAATCCTATCCCACAGTACTATGCTGCAACTCCTATGATTGGTATACCTTTAAGGCAGTCTACAGACTGATGAATATTTCATTGAGGAGATGTAAGTCCAATGAAAAAATATTTACATAGAACGAGTTTACAGTGTAATTCAACGGTACCTCAATGAGCTTTTTTGTTATGTGATTATTTATATTTTTATCCTTTTATAGATGAATGAATAACAGATGAACAATTTTTTGATAATACAAATCCTGTTACTAGGTATGTTGATTGATGATGAGTAAACATAATGGCTGTTTCGGTTGCTGCCAGAACTTGATGAGCAAGATTTCAAGTTAAATATACTAATCAAGATTGAATTGAAGGAAGAATAACTCCTATTCATATTACAAGTAATGCTACATCTAATGGATCGCTTATAACTACACAAGTTACTTGAGCAACTAATTGAAACAGAACTTCACCTTTTTTAACATTGCAAGAATGAGATACTTGAGTTAGGAAGATTGAATCTGTTACAATGCTAGATGCAGATGTATGATTATTTACACTTGTTCTTGTTAAACCGATTATAGAGACTTGTTTGGTTTGAGTGGATGCTCCAGTGGAAGTAGAATACTTTAAAGATAGAAAACTTTTACCTCAAATAGAAACTGACGCATTTCTTAATTTCATAATGATGCCAACGTGATCCTGACTTTGATATACACTGCTTTGTGATTTTACCTTTATCTTTAACTAATTTCTTATATGTGATTCTCTTCAATGGATGACTTCATCAATAAAACCTCTACTCTTGGTCAATTTAAACGAGTTGACTGGAATAAGAATATGTTACCTACTTCCGCAGCTGTTGCTTGAGAATGGTCTTTTCTTGCTAAATGAGCTGGTAATCCAGATTCTGGTTCTATATACAATACAGGAACTAATCTTGCATTCCAAGCTACTTCTGGAAGTACAGTAGGTGCAGGTGGTATACAGCACGGGGGTAATGTATCTCCTGCTACTAAACACGTTATAAATGCCTCAGCATACACAGCAGCCCCTACAACAGCTCCTTGTATTCTTATGCTTGTAGATTTACTTGGGTTCTATCGTGTTTCAACAGTTACTACAACTACTGCTCAAACACTAAACAATTCTGTTACTCTACCAAGGTATACTGATGGTGCAGGAGTACAGGCATTTATGTGGAATACTAATACTACAGCAATGGGTGCTGCAACTCCTAATCTTTCTATTGGATATACGAATAGTGCAGGAACAGCAGGTAGAGCAACACCAGCAGTTCTGCCAGTAGGGAAAACAGCTTGCCCAAATGGACAAATTCTCTACTCTGGAACTGGTGCAGGAAAATATTGACCATTTATGCCTCTTCAATCAGGCGATGCAGGTATTCGCTCAATACAATCAGTTACTATATCGACTTCGTATGTATCAGGTGAGTTCTCAATTGGACTATGTAAGCCTATTTTAACTCTTCCTATTACTACTCTTGGTGTAGCTAGCGAAAGAGATTTAATGAATCAGGTTCCTTCTATGCCACAGATTGTGGATTGAGCCAATCTTGTATGGATGATTTATCACGGAGCAGCTACTCCTGTCAATTCTGCCTTATATGGGCACTTAGATTTAGCTTGGTGAGATTAACTTTACTTATATGAATGCACACAGACTTCTCGAACTTGTAGCAGAGAATATCGATACTGATCGTTATGCTTTTGCTAAAATTATCGAACAAGAAGAAAGATTATTCCTTGCAACAAAAGCAACAGAATTACGATTTCCTTGAATAATTCCACTAATCGAAAACGACTAATGTTACTCTGAAACTACTCTGTCATCCATAAGTCGCCTGGTATGTTCTTTTGAGGGAATATTATTTCAAATGTTCCTGCTAATTTTCAAAAGAATGGACAAATGCGAGCTATTTATTCTTCCGAGGTAAGTGTACCAGACCAGTGGGGACTTCCAGTGGGGTATTACTCTGGTTGGATGTTACCTAGAAAGGCTGGTTATGTAGTTGGTTTTTCTGAAAATGAATTGTCTAGTACTGGTAATGCTGTGATGTGAGTTAATTGAACAGGTAGTTCTAGTTTTAGTTTTACTGGTCTTGCTGATCTATCTTTAGTAGTTTCAGCAACAGGTATATGTAATATTGTTATTACTTCTACTGGTGAAATTGTATGATCTTTATATGCTACAGGAACTAGTTGAATAACTTTATGAGCTGTTTGAACTATATGAGCAAATGCGTTTTGAACAGGTATTAGCACTATAGCGGTTAGTGGCTCTGGGAATATATTTGCTTTATGAATTATGTCTGGTTCGATGAATCCATTTACGGAATTATCTCCTGAATGATTAGCGAATGCAGTATGGTCAGCACTTGCTACAGAAAATAATATAGCAAATACTATGTGAGCTAAACTTAATACTGCTTCATCTGGTTGAGTTGACCTCAATGCTCTTGCTCAAGCTGTTTGGGAATATACTGTTAGAAGTCTTACGGAGAGTGGATGATTAAGTCCTACTCAGGCTGCTCAACTTGAAGCTACTGTTAAAACTGGTGATACTATTCTTAATCTTGGTGATATCTCTATTCCTCTTTAATATGCAGATCTTTGATTCTATTAAACGCATCTATGAATTTGGTGTCACGCAATGAGTTATAAACTGATGCTGACAGAAATGAAAATTATCATTTTCTGAGCTTTTTTTATGACTTGAAAGTGTTCCTCATTTTATTCCTGATAAAGGAAAAATCTGTTTTAAAGAGATTGAATATGGTTGCTGAGTTCACGATATTTTATGTGAATTTTGAGGTACTCGTACAATGAAATTATATGCAGATCTTTGGTTTTCCTTTTACGTAAAGGATCGTATTGACTGGACCTGATTTTGGTTTAGAAATATTTTTTGTTTTGGGCTGTTTATTGGCTTACACTTCAAGTGAAAGGATGCCTGAAACTTTGTAAAATAATTTGCTTTTTTTTAGAAAACTCTTAGCCTAGACGTAATTACACATTACGTTTTTTTGTTATGCAAGAACCTTTCTCAACTTTTAAATTGTCTCTCGCAATTGCTTCAATACTTGGATGAGCTGCATCGCTTCGTTATTTACGTCCAAATGCCACCCCTACCGAAAGATATATGGCATTTTTTATATCTGCGTCTGGTACTTATTATACTACTCCTATTCTTCAAACTTTAGTTGAGCATTATTTTGGTACTAATGCAGGGTGAATGGAAGCGGTTATTGGGTTCACACTAGGTATTTTCTATGTACAAATTATTGATATTGTACAACATTTTATTGCACGTTATCGTAAAGATCCTAAACAGGCTCTTGCTGATTTAATGTCTCTCAAAAAGTAATTTATATTGCTTTTTTTATTATCTTTTCTATAATCTTTTTATGCCTAACACTGCAACGCTTTACTTTACAAAATTTTCTAATTGAGAAAAGCATATTCTTACCCAAATTGGGTGGGAACACGCTAATGAGCCAGAGGTTTTAAAAATAAGACCTATTGATGCTTATCAGATTAAAGATTTTGTTTATGAAGAGTATCAGAAAATAATGAATATTTCTTATAGACAGGTTGTTGATGCTTACTTTCCTAACATATAATTATATGTCTACTGAACGATTAGAGTATGAAGATGATACTGTTCCTGCCGCTATACAACATCACTGGAGAGAAGTAGCTCGTCAAAGGGCTAGCAAAATACTTGATGATGCTGAGGCACGGGAAATGGAACCTGGTCAGAACTATTGAGCTATCCCAAACTTTACTCCGATTAACACAACCAAGTAATGGCTATCGAGCAACGCAAAATTGATTACATTCTCGCACGTTATCCTGAAGTTCAGCATAAACGAACACATTTTTGAATCATTCGTAATGAAATGGTTGAACATTTTGGTTCTGGCTGTGCTTATGATGACTATATATCATTGGTTACACAAGATATTTCCGTTTCTGTTAATGCTGCCGTAGAGGATAATCCTTTATATGAAGTTAATGGTAATCGTTATGTTGTGTGACCTTTTTCATTCTCTATTGATGAAATAGACGGTATCTTTGCTGATTACTCTATATATGGTAATAATTTGTCTCAACAACAGATTATGCACAAGTATAAATTTAAGCCAGAAGCCTGGGACGCAATAAAAAGAGCGTTCCGATTGAATAAGTATTCACACGTAGTATCACCATTCACTGCTGACAACTCTACTGAAGAGGAATTAGATGGACGAATCGATGATGCTATTGAGACTCATCACGATACTTTAGTTGAACGACTTACTTATACTCACGATCGTAAGTTTAAGAAAGAAGCGAAAGCTGCGTTTAAGGCTAAAGGTAATCTGGATTACTTTACTCAAAGAATTCAGGAAGCTGTTCAAGACTACGTTCCGATGTACGACTGAACGTTTATAGAAGTATTAGAACGCCATTCATCTAATATTGAACACGTTGTTATCTCTGATATACATATTGGTAAACTTGAGACGAATAAGATTCTAAATAGATTATGAGAGGTTGCTGACTATTGTGTCGCATCACCTGCTGATACTATTTATATTACTTGTCTTGGTGATCTTGCTGAAGCATTTACCTGAGATGGTATGCACTCTAACCAGATTGCATTTGGTACTGACCACGACTTTGGTATGTATGGATTCAATCTACTAGTCAGAGTATCTGAAATCTTTGAACGTATGATTAGATTCATTGTTGAAAAAGGTGACAAGAAAGTCATCTTTACTGGTATCACTGGTAACCACGATAGAATGTCTATTGAAAAAGAGAAGGATCAAGAACGTGTTGGTGGTCTTGTAATCTATGAAATGTTAAAGCGATGACTGAATAATGTTGCTACAGTGAATTATTATAACTCACACGCTGCAACATTTGAAGCTGATGGAATACATTATATTATTCATCACTGAGATGGCAATATGGATCGTCAACAGCCAGAAAAGGTCGTTATAACGTATTGAAACCTCTCAGCCTATAATGTTATCCTTTCTGGTGATAAACACACGCTACGAGCCTCTGAATGACGTAATTTCACTAATATTAAAGTACCAGCACTTGCTTGAGTTGGTTCTTACGATAAAAGTATGAATTTACACTCTGAAACTTGATTTTTAGTAATCCGCACCAATAAGCACTGAACGGTTGATTTTGAATTCAAACGTTTGCAAAAATAATTTTTACCCTTATACTATTTGTCCTATGACTGTTTTCATTTCTTGTGGGCATAACAATGCTCGAACATCTTGGTACTCTGTAACTCGTGATAACTGAGCCGTTGGCAATGGATTCACTGAGTATCAGGTGGTACGAAAAGTTGCTAATCAACTTTTAAAAACATATGCTGGTAAGCATAAACTTTCTATTCTCCCTGAAGGATTAAATCTACAGGACCGTATAAAGTTTATCAATGCGAACGCAAAGACCTGAGATATTTGTATTGAACTACATATGAACTCTGGTCCTGCTGTAGCCTCTGGTAACGAAGTGTTTTATCACTGAGATTATCCTAAGATGGCTAGCACTTGTGATAAGATATCTAAGACACTTGAAAAATGAATGTGAGTCATAGCACGTGGTGCTAAACCTGATACGAGTACTCGTTTTGGTCGTCTTGGCTTCTGCCGTGATACAACTCCTGTAGCTTATCTTATTGAGCTTGGATTTATATCTAATATGGATGACATTGATGATGTATGGAGTAAAGGTGCAGCGTCACTAACCACAGTAATTAACACTGTGTTTTAGTCCTAAAACTTACTTATGCGTTTATGATTCTATTGTCTTATTAGCTTTATAACTCTTATGAGTTATGCTACTCCTTGTTCGTACGCTTTCATTTAAAAAAACCGCACCTTAATTGGTGCGGTTTTAATTTATGCTAGAGTTTTTAAATCTAGAGATGTTTTATCTTTCATAAGTGCCATAAGATCATTATATGTAAACATATAGTAGCGTTTATCTTCTGCTACGTATATGCCTATTAGTGCTCATTCTGGTCTATACTTTGATATAAGTTGCATCGAAGCGTGTTGATTAGGACGTATCTTAGACTTATAGAAGACCTTATCTGTCTTAGAAACGTATTTTAGTTCAACGTGGTAACAACCTGTTTTGTATTCACATACGAAGTCATACGGCTTGTAGCCCATTGCTTGGTCAGAGAACTTAGCTACGAACCATCCATTTTTACGGAGCCTCTCAGTGAGAAATCATTGGAAGGCTTTTTCGTTTTGGATTTTAATATTTTTACATTCAATTATAGGTAGCATATGTTTAAGGATTAAGAATATAGGACCAAGTAAATTTTCCAGCAGTTTTTCTTTTTCAATTACATACGTATCATATTGATGTGTGTGCTATATTGGTTATTTTTGATGCTTCTCTTGTTGAATTATATTGTGCTATTAATATTCATTGTTTTGAAAATTGATATACAGTAATTCAATTATTTCTTCAATTTATTGATGATGCAATTTTTTGGTTAGTTGATTGTACTCTTCATATCCAAGAGTGTTTGTTGTTTTCTGATTGTGTTACCCATTCTAAGTTGTCTAAGTCGTTATTAAGTCTATTTTTATCTTTATGATTAATATGTGGTTTATTATCTGGATTTGGAATATAAGCAAATGCTAATAGTCTATGAATATAATAAGTTTTACGTTTTTTTAGTATAGTTAGAGTTATTACTTTATACCCATTTACTATTCTTGATTTCATTATAAGACCAGTTTCAGTATTAATAATTACTCATTCTTTTGTTATACTATAATGAGAGTTGAGTACGGGAAGCATTTTTAGGAGGTTTGTTAATGGTAATGTTATTAGGATTAAGTCAGTACTCTTTTTGGTATGCCTTAACACGTTGATATCTTTGGTTCTTACATTCATCATCAGAGAAGTCAATTATATGAACTCGCTCTTTTTTAGGATGTTTGCGTAATGCTCTTCATACTGCTTGAACGATAGTTCATTCAAATTGTACTCAAGCGAACATAAAGATTGTGTCTATAATAGGAATATCTACTCAGCGAGCTACTTTTCCTGTTGTCGCTACTATAATGGAAAACTCTCCTTTTTCAAGAGCTTCTATAACTATTTTATCGTCTTTTGGTTTAGTTTCTCCTGTTATCATTGCTACCTTAAGTCATTTCTTTAAGAGGGCTTCGTAGATGTTGTTAACCTCCTCTATTCTCTCTGAGAGTATTAGTGAGCCATTTCAAGTTTTACTATGGTGAGCAATTAATCTAACTTGGTATTCTAATCGTTCTTTGTTATTAAACATTTCAGCTCTTTGTTCAGCCCAGTTTTCGTAAACGTAAGGCTCTGGTGCTTTGTATCTGTAGACGTGTATATGTTCTGGTACTATGTTGTATTTTTCTATAGTCTGGCAGATTATTCGCTTACCAAAAATCTTTTCAAAATCTTCTGTACTAAGTTCTTTTTTATAAGGCGTTCAGGTCATTCAGTATAAATATTTTGCTCAGCTTTGTGCTAGTGCTTGAAACATATTTTTGTCCAACGAATAATCACATTCATCGTATATAATTACTTCAAAATCACCTAGCTGTCAGTTAGCTTGAATGAATGATTTGTGAGTAGTAATAGTAACTTCTTGTAGATCTTTCTTTTCTCCGTAGAAAACTCCTGGTGTTATGTTTGTAAACTCTTTAAATTTCTGAATCATTTCTTTAAGTGTTTGTATATTGTGGCATAGGATAAGTGTGCTAGTGTGCATTAGCGTTGTTATTTGCATTGCTATATGTCACTTACCTTTACCTGTTCCCATTATTATAAGTCCACATCCATATTTATATTCTTGATTTCTTTTATGGATTGTTCTGATAACGTGGTATTGTTCTTCCGTTGGTTTACCTAAATATTTTATACCAAAAGAAAGTCCCTTAACTTGGGGACATTCTAATCGGTCATAGATGTAGCGAGCTGATGGTAGGAATTCTCATTTACGAGTATATAGTCTATACTTTTTTTTGAAGTCCGTGTATCTACTCTCTTCTTTTGACTCTAACGTGAAGAACTCTTTTTTGATTTTGAGGTCATCGTTCATTGTGTAGGGTTGTTAGTAGTAGTACCGAATTGTTCTTTTTTCTGAGCCATCCACCTTCCAGTGACGTAGGCTAGATCATAAGGGTAACTTGGATTTGTTATTACACCTGTACCTTCACGGATATAGAATCATTCTGATAACATAAAGTTAAAGAATGCGTCATCCATTTCTTCGGTAAGAGATGTTGGTTCTGCTATAGTAGACATAAGAGAGGGGGTTAAAGAATGTTGGCACCAGTTGGAAATACATTAGCAATTTGAATTGAGATATCTGGTTTACCACTTGTTATTTTGTGCCAAGCTCTTACAGCTTGTAATCTAACACCATAATCAACAAGTAAGTCACCTGTTTTAGGATTAGCTGTAACAGCGTTATCCATTATATCTTTCATTGTTTCTGCGATGTAATCATCAGTAATTCCGTGATCTTCCATAGCTACTACGATTGAATCTTTTTTAGGACCATCGTTGCGAACTATGGAAGTTGCGGTATCTGTTGTAGTAAGTTCTGTAGACATTATCATTTGTAAGTAATAGGCTTAACCTTTTTAGCCTTAGGAAGAACAAGTTTAGCTGTTTTCCATTTCTTGGATTTGTATCCAATTTTAGCTGAATGTGGCTTAGGTTGTTGACTTAGTTTACTCACGTCTACAGAATTATCAAGTGTTTTTGATTCTGCACCCTGTTTTTGCGATTCTAATGTCTTTACATAGAACTCTGCAAGTGGATTTTTTGGTGAATTTTTATATGAATCTACATTATGATTTGTAAGATTTACTACTTTATTTCTTTTAAATGGTGCTAGTCATACTAGTTTTTTTGACAATACTTCTCTTGCTGTTGCATTATCTTGAACATTTTTATCTCCTGGTTCTTCTCTGTTATTAGTTGCAGCTCCAATAGACTTGTTGTCTTTTTTAAATGATCCGTAACTTCAAGCTCATTTACCGTAAGCTTTACCAGTTTTTTTATCGAAGTCATTTGTATCAAGTGCAAGTGGATTTGGATGTTTTGAGTTAGCTTCTTGAGTATTGTATATTAAGTTAAGTACATTATTCACTGTAGAAGCATATTTTTTGCCCATTACAGGGTCTTTAGCTATTTTTCCGATAAAGTCTACGTTTCAAAGTCAAACGCCCGTTTTAAGCACGTTTTTAGCGTTTTCTGATACATTCATTTTATCTATACCATAGAATGTTTTTTCAATTATAGGTAAACGAAGATTATCTGGCATATATTTACCTGCGAGAGATAATACTGAACCAAGATATCTAGCATTGAGATCACCATTTTTAGCAGATTGATGTATTAACATATCTGTTATCATTGTAGAGTTTACTACTCTAGTTAGTTCAGGATTCTCATCTATTAATCCTGGGTGTAGCTGTTTAGCCCTTAGACCGAGGTATTGAACTTGAGCGTATTTATCAGTAAGCATTAGTTGGTTACCGTACTCAGCAATGATTGCTTTTTGTAGGTTTTCTCTAGCTATAGGAGAAATAAGTCTGTCGTCTGTTACGTTGTATCTTTCTTTTAACTCTGCCATATATTCTTTATTAGCTATGAATCATAGCATCATTCTTCCTGCTCAAGGTAGCTTAGCTTCTGCTGTTGCTTGAAGTATAGCTGCTTGTCTATCTTTTATCTTTGGATTAGTTTCAACTATCATTGCTTGGTATGTTTGTGGACCGACATCTTCTACCAGCTTTTGCATTATAGCATCAAATGTTCCATCACTGATACCGTACTCTGATCCAAGTTTCATTAATGTATCATTTCACATTTCAATATTATTGAATGCGGTAAGTGATTTATATAGACCATCTACGTTGTTTAGTTCTGGTTTTCACATATCCATTGCTTCTTGTGCAGTGTATAGTACATCTGCATTGAAGACTCCGTTATAGAAATCTTTTGCAACTGGATCACGTTCTACTGATTTTTGGAATAGTTCGTAAGCTGCTTCTTTGTTAATGTCTTGAGGAGTATTAAAGAACTTACCAGCAACTTTAAATGGAACAAGATTCTTCATTAAGTACTTCCAAGTGTGTTCTCCTGGAGCCTCAATGAATTGTGAGATATCTTCTGTTGTACGAAGTTTATCTGCAAGTTTCATTGATTGATTAGTTTCATTCTTTATCATTAGCCATTCAGATACATCATCTCCTGCTTCAGGATATGGTTTCATACCGTAGACCTCTGTACCAGGACTGAGAGAGTATCTTCCGATACCATTAATAACTCTACCAAGTTCTTTATCAGTTGCTTCAATAGCGAAATCAAATCCTACTGATGTTCTCATACCGTTTAGTAATGTAGGTGCTAGTGCAAATACATTGAACTCTCGATACATAGAGTTTATAGATTCTTCTAAGAATCCTAGAGTTGCACCAGAGATTCATCCGTATTCAGTTACTGCGTTTCATTGAGAGTCAACGTAAACGTACTCTGATGTACCATATTTAATGGTATTTGTTATTAGTCTACCAAGTAGAGACCCTTGTCCAGCGTTAACGTAATCGTTAAGTCCGTACATATAGTTTTTAATCTTTTCAAGACGTTGTTCAAGAGGAAGATATTGGTTTTCAGATTGATTTGTTTCAACATATACTGCCACTTTTCAAGCGAGTAAGCTTGTCATAATAATATTTCTAAGTTCTCATCCATCTGGTCCGTCTATCCAACGTTTAAATGATTTAATGTCTGTTACTTTACCAACTTTGATTGCGTTAGATAATTCTGTTACAGATGTGATAATCTGTGCAGCTCTTTTCATTGTATAACCCTGCATAAAGTTAACTGGTAGGTACATTGATGAAGAGAATCTATTTGTGGTACGAGAAGCTGTTTTTGAGTTGGTGTAGAATGCAGAGTATTTATCGTGAGCACGAACCCTAATCTCATCAAGTAAGTTAGGCATCATATTTCAAGCTTTGTATTGGCGTTCAAATTCTTTAATATTGTAACCGTCAATTCCCATTTCAGCCATAGCTTCTGCTAGTGCAGTTCTTTTAGCCCAAGGGTCTGAAGCTAGGTCCCATATGTTATGCCATCCTCATTGAAGTACACGAGCTGTACCCTTTGTAACAGTGTTAAGTGTTTCATTATTTTTACGTAGGTTAGCTACCATTGCTCCGAGTGTATCAATCCAACCTTCTCCGAATTCAACATTAGCATCTAGTCTCATTTCTGATTTTAGAATACCAGCGTCATCCTGAAGTAGCTTAATTAATTCAGAGTTAATAATTGATTCAAGTCCTTTACTACGTGAGAAGAGCTGTACTGCCCCCATTACTGTATTTGATACTAACAGAACTTGCCCTGCTGTAACACCTACAGTATATTTAAGAGGGATAACAATATTACGAACAGCGTGGTGAAGTTGTTCCATTAATTGAACTAGCTGGTTGTCTGGACGAGATTGAAATAGCATATCTTTAGCTAGAGATTCTACTTCTTTTCGTTGTGCATCTGTTCTTAATGGAGTAGGAACTTCATTCCACATTGATTCAGTAAGAGCTTCTTCATAGTCGTTAAACTTTGTAGCAGGCACATCTTTGAAGTGTGTCATTATAGCTAGAGTTTCGTTTGTTTCTAGATCTTTAAGTAGATTTAAAGCAAAATCTTTTGACTGAGCATTACTGAGAGCATAGTATTTTCTTAGATCAATTCCTGTGTTTTGCAGTGTTTGGTATAGAGAGTATCTTGAATCCATATACTGATGAAATTCAGCAGTACTAGAGAAGAACTCTTTAATTTCTGGATCGATGTTTTCATAATCAATTAATCCTCATTGCTTATTGAAATCGAAAGCATTTTCTCCTGCAAGAAGATTTCTTTCAGCTTTTTTTATTCTAGTGAATAGTAAGCTAGCAGGTGATTCTTTTGGTGAATGAGTTATTAACCCATTAGCCATTTTAGCATCGAAGTCTGCTTGAGAGATTAAGTCTGGTCATTTTATGGTTCTCTTCCATACATTATAACGCTCAGAAAGCCCTCCATTATAGAGGGCATCCTTAAGCGAGTCGTGTAATGCTCTTACAGCTTTTACAACAGGATTCAGTTTAAGATTTGAATGATCGAGTTGTAGGGAACGGTTGTTCCAGAAGTGGTCTGTAAAAGCTTTTGTTTTAGCACAAGCACTCATATTAGAAAAGGTTAGAAGATATCTCACAGGTTGCTGTGTCTGCGAGTGTACTGAATTCTTCATCTATCTTACTAAGTTTTTTAGGAATTTCAACGTCTTCTACGACTTGTCTAGTATTTGTAAGCTTAACAGAGTCTCATTCCCATCCAAATGTTGATTCTAATGTCTTACCAAATGTAGGACTTCATTCTGTTAAATCTGTATATACGAATGAGAAGTCATATGAATCAAGGTATGCTGGATTGATACGAGCGTAATCAATTTGATCAATTGGAGTGAGTGATTCTTTTTCAAGTTTGAAATCGAATCCTTCTCCTTCAATTTTGATTGGACTGAACCCTGTAATATCTTCAATAGCTACTGTCATCTTCATATCTGTAGCGAGGATGTTACCAAGGTAATCCTTTGCTGCATTGATGTTGTCGTCATCTCCTGTATACCTACTAATAACTTCTCCCTGAGCATTTGTATATTGGTATGAGTCGATTGTATCTTTACCAATGGTTTCTCCATAGAGTTTTTGAATCTTGCGAATCTTTCTAGCGAGTCCTTGGTAAGGAAGTGTACCTACTATAGCCTTATCTTTTGGAGCAATTTCTAAGATCTTTTTCTCAATATATTTACCATATTCAAGAATTTGCATTAGAGGATTAGGAAACTTAACATCTCCTGCATCAGCCATAAGAGTACGGAAGATCGGTGAGTTGTTAATTGTATTAAGGTAGTAGTTGCGTTTAGCTCCTGATTCAGTTACCATTGTAAAGATTGGAGTAAGCTCAATATCTTTCGCTCAGTCTGTAATCTTTCTAAGGCGGAATGCTTCGAGAGTTTGAACTACATTATTAAGAATTTTACCAAGAAGATTTGAGTTGATTTCTGCTTTAACAGCATTTGCTCCTTCTCTTTCTAGTTTTTTATTTCTTCCCATAATACGTCCGATAACTTCTGATTTTTTATCAAGATGTTTTACTGCATCAGATGCGTAATACTCTGCAAGGTAAGCGTAGTCATCTTTCATACGTTCTCTAAGTGCAATTCCAATATTAGATTCATCTCCAGGGAATTGTTTAATGAATTCATTAATTTCTTCTATCTTATCTTTACTAATATCTTTTTCAGCTTTGTTAAGTGATTTAGATAGAACTTCTTCTGTAATATCGTTTACTTCTGTTTGGATACGGATGTTAGCTTTTTGCATTGCATCTTGTAGACCCTCTTTTGTTTTGAAAGGAAGTTTTTCAAACGTATCAAACTTATTGAGTTCAATGTATTTGTTGATTGTATCAACTGATTTACTATTGAAGATTCCGTAAGCTTTGTTCATTGTTGAACGGTTTGATAGTTTTTCTTTTGTAGCTCCTGTTACTGGAGCAGCAATGTTTGCTGGAGTAGCGTTTGCAACCTTATGTTCTGGTTGAGTTGCCCACACATTTAGATTCATTGTTGATTCGTATAGTGGGTTACCTTTAGTGTCTCGGAATGAGAATGATTCAGGGAGTATTCCATTAAGTTCGAATTGATGGTAATCTGATAGTTGTGAAACAAAATCTTTCATCACTTGGTTGTATGCGTTACCTTCGAATGTAGTTACAGAAGTATCTGTAGTAAACATTCCATCTTCTCCTTCGTCTATACCACCCATTTCTCTAAGCGACTGTTTATCATTTGATGACATATCTTTCTTCATACCTTGAGCGAATTGACGGTAGAGTTGGTTGAATGTAGATGTGGCATATGATTCAGTATTATCATCAAGTGCGATCTTTTGGAAGTCACCTGAGTAGATATTATTTATTAGACCGTGTAGTGATTTTTTAGTATCAGGTGCAAGGTTTGTAGCAATAGCAAATACATCATCAGTAGCATCGAGAACTTCAAACTTTTGAAGAGATTTAAGGAACAGCTGTAGGATTGTATCGTTTTCTGGGTAATGCTTACGGAATGTAGCAGAATGAACTCTTTCGTATGTTGCTTCCATTGCAGTTTTAAATGCTTCTGGAGTAACAGCGTATTTTTCAAGAAGTGGACTAGCCATTCTAGCTGCAACGAATCCATCGAATGAAGGAAGGAATTCTGATGCACGTGAGTTAAGAATATCATTTTTCCATCCTGGATTTTCTGTAGCAACTGTTTTAATGATTGCAGAGATCTTTGTGTAGTTGTACCCAGCATCTACTAGCATTGTAGTAATTGCATCGAATGCTTCTTTACCTGTAGCGTATTTAGTTTCCTTAATAGCATTACCAAGTGTTTCTTTACGTGAAGCTTCGATAGCTTTTTTAACATCAGAGATAGAAGATTCAAGAACACGGATTCCATTTTCCTTCCAAGTATTGAATTCAGAATGAGTTTCAAAGTCTGTACTATCAATATCTGTTTCTTTAAGAGCGTCTAGGTCTTCTGTAAGATTGCGTAGGTAATCGTTGCTATCTACTGCACTTAGTTCATCATCAATGTTTTCTGTAAGCGTTTTACCGTTGATATAGATAGCGTCAAGATCTTCTGAACCAGTAATAGCATCAAGATATTCATTTTTAATATCATCTGTAATGATGAGTTTATCTGATGTAATGTATGATCCTTCAGTGAGTTCTCCTTTTTTAGTTTTGATAGCACTTGCCTTACGAACAATTTCAGAGAGTACTTGTCTGTACATTTCTCCAATTTTACCAATTTCACCGAATGAGTGGATTAGTTGTGACTCATCTACTGTAGGTGCGTTAACTGGATTAGCTCCCATACCCTCTAGAACTTCTTTGGCTTTAGGATTTTCTATGTATGTACCATCGAGAATATCTCCTAATTCTTTACGAGATTCTGTATTGATTGAGTTTTCTGAGAGACGAGATAGAGACTTAACAGATGGTGCGTAATCAAATTTAAACTCTGGCATTTCGAATGAAGTATACTTAATAGCAAAATGCTTTTTAAGTTGATCATAACCATTTACTTCTACCATATTTTTACCGTTTGATTGTACTACTGAGAATGCTACTGGGTAGACATTTTTAGTATCTTGAACTTTATCAAGGAATGCAGTCATTTCTGGATTGTTTGTACTACGAGCAAAGAAGTTTGATGAAACGAGGTAGTTAGTATTAGCATCTACTTCAGATTCAAGGAACTTATTGATTGTCATATACTTACCGTTTTCATCTGAGAATTCAGCGTATGTGATATCAGGATTTTTAGACTCTGACACTAAAATAATAGTATTTTTGTTTGCAGGGATTTCATCTACTGGAACTTGTGAAACAATTCTTCTTCTTTCTTGATTGTTTACATTAAGTTCTCCGATTTTAGCTGCTGTAACATCGTAATACTTTTTTAGATTAGCTCGTACATTTTTGTTTCCAAGGAATGCTTTGATTCCAAGTTGTGATCCAGCAAAGTCTGGAAGACGCATAACTTGTAGCATTTGGTAGAGCATTTCTGGCTGGATTGATACTTTTTTACCATTGATTGTGTATGAGAATCCAATGTCATCTCATTTAACTACTTTTTCATAAAGACTTGTTACAAAGTCATTTGAGTAAGCAATAGATTGATCTATGAGAGCTTTTTGTTTTTGAACAATGCTCATATCACTATTTTTAATAGAATCAATAGTATTCTGAAGTTCTGATACGAAGTTTTTACCAAGTGAGCCATTGAAGAATACTCTTTTTAGTCCAAGGTTTTTCCCCATCTGTACTATAGCTGTATCGAGTTGATTGATGAATGTATCAGTTGTAGCTACACCTTCTTTAAGAAGTCTACCAAGTGTTGACTGATTCTTTGTAGAATCTGTTACCATTGAGCGTAGAATAGAACTTGTTTCGAGCTTAGCTATTTCAGATTTAATATATTGTTCAGTGAATTGATCTTTATTTACGAGTCCAATGTAATCATTGAATCCGTGGATGTAATTTTCTACAGTTGACTTAAGTTGGCTAGATGGGACAGTATTTTTAATCATAGAGTTGATAATTTGGTAAATAAATTCTTGTTCTCCTGCTGTTTTAGCTGATTTAGCGAAGCGGTTGAATAACTCATCTTCACTAATCTTTTGCATAATGTGTCTAATAAAGTAACTATTTTTATCGAAATCTTCTTTAGTAAATTGAAGTATATCTAATTCTGCTAGTGTTTTTTCTGATATTGGTTTACCTTTTGTATTGAATAGTTTGTTAACTACATCATCAGTCATTCCAGTTAGGTCTGTTTTACGTAGTTTAGCAAATATTGATTGAACTAGAGCCATAAATTTATCTATAAAGTTTTGACGTTCTAATTTGTTTAAGAATCTAGCTCCTGAATCTTCAATAGCGTGTGCGATTGCTTCATCAATGAATTCTTCATCTGTTTTATAGAATGCTCCGTATTCAGTTTTAACTCTAGCAAAGTAAGGAGTATCTTTAACTGCTTTTGACATTGAGTCATAGAGCTCTTTTTCATCTGCTTTTGCGTGCATAATCCATACGTGACCGAACTCGTGTAGTGATGTAAATTCAGTCATTTTTGAGTCATCTATGATGAGTTTGCCTTGATATGGTGATACTATACCTTTCATTCATTCTGGAAGCTTACCGTAAACAATAGGTATGTTTGGAAATGCTTTTTGAAGTTGCATCATCATTCTCATTCATTCTACTTTAGGAACTTTTGGTAATGCAAGATTTGTATTAAGTCTAGGTGTAGTTTTACGTAGTAGCATTTCTGAGAATCCGCTCCAGATATTTTTTAAGTAGTCTGGCTGATTCATTGTTACTTCTGTAATAGTTGATTTAACTCATTTTGTTTTAAGTCCTGTTATAATTTCATCTTGAGCTTTAATATCTGCTAAGTATTTAACTATAGACATTTCATCCATTGTCTTAAACATTTTACCAAGTGTCTCAGATAGTTCTTTTCAGTCTAGGTTTTTGAGTGCAATTGAGTATGTACCGTCTTCATTTTTAGTAAACATTCTGTAGGCAGGATGACCGAATAGAGCCTGTAGCGTAGTTTTTTTACCACGAGAAGCTAGGTCAGTGAGCATTTCATTAGATAGAGCAGCTCTAATAAGAGTTACTTCTTCAGATGATAAGTTATCGAATGATTTCTTATTGAAGATGTTAAGTAGTTTTTCTGTTTGAGTTCAACCTGGAAGCTGTTTAGTAAAGTATTCGAATACTTGAGCGTTAGCCGCAACATCATCGAGTACTGTAGCATTAAGTGCTTTCTTTTGATATGTTGAACGATTAACTGTACCGAAGAATTTGCTTACGTCTTGCTTTTCTCCTGTAGCAATATTAAGTACTTGTCATTGTGAGAATACGTGAACTGGAGATAGACGTTCTCCTTCTACAAGTTTACCAGCTCAAGCTACATCATCACGGTAAATATCTCTTAGCATTTTACCAAGCTGACGTTTTACTGTCTTTTCATTCATTGTATTAGCATTGAATTTGAAGTCTTTACTTGGGGCAACACCTGATATTTTACGGTAGAGTTGAGCAGCTGCACTATATTCAGGATTAGCTTTAATATAATTAGTGAGAGCAGTATCTATATCTAGTGTTCAATTTTTACCAGCTTCTGTTACTTTAGCACTCCAGAACTTGTTACTATTTTCTCCTTCCATTCCATTCATCATTGATTTTTCTATTGAAGCGTTAGCTGCTTGTTGAGATTTAAATGCCATAAAATTTGCCATAGTTTTTTCACTATTAGCAGATATTAGGTTATCAGCAAGAGCTGTACCGAGCATATGTGTGTCAGCAGTTGATTCTGTTTTCTTAGCTACTCTTTCAAGCATTGCTTGTACGTTTTCAGCTACTCTGTTTGCATTTTTAGCAAGAGTCTTATCTCCTGTAATATTTCTTAGGTTAATAAGATTTTCAGGAACGTTAGCTCATACTTTGTTACGGTTTAGAATGCTAAGTTGTGCTAAGTCGTACTCTCCATTTTTGATGAGATCAAGTTCCATTTGTGTGAGATTTATTGTACCATCCTTAGCAAATGTCTTTTGAATATCATATTCTTGAGCGAGCATTTGTGCTGTTTTGGTGCTACGAGCCATTAATCCAATACCAAGATTAATTGGTAGGTTCATAATCATATTGTCTTGAATATCTTGATCTGTCATACCTTTTCACATAAATACTTGTGATGCTGGGTCATATACCATTGTGTCTGTAAGCATTTCTTTAGAGAACGCTTTCATTACTGAATGTTTATCTCCGAATGCTTTAGCAACTCATAACATATCATCAGTGAAGTCTATAACTTTTTCTGATTTAGATAGTGCAGCCATTCATTCTAATACTCAAGGTATTTTAGACACACCTGATTCTACCGCTGTACCACTTATAAAGGCAGGGATTTGTGAAACGATTGATGGTGCTCCGTCCCATAGTTCATATAGATTACGAACAGCTCCGTATCAAGCTTTTTGCCATTCACCTGCGTCTTGTTCTGCTCCACCTACTGTGTATTTGAATTCGTTAGCGATATCTGGTCATCCAAGTCCTGTTTTAGTTGCAGCGTAACGAGCTACATCGAATACTTTTCCGATTGCTGCTAGTCCTGCTTTAAAGTAACTTCAATCATTTTTGAATTTAGCAATAGCTGCACTATTAGAGTCTGCTTGTAAGTTATTAGAGAAGTCTGATATTTTTTGAGCGAGTTCATCTGAACCTTGTTCTTCCATAGCTTTGTCGTAAGCATAAGCAGAACCTTTTCCTTCGTTAAGATACTTAGCTTGTCTACGTAGTAGCTCTTGTTGAGCAGGTATAATATCGGATTCCAGGTATCTTTTGTATTCATCTTTTGAACCAAATGTATAACCAGCTCCCATATATTTTGCAATAGGATCACCACTCTCAGTTAGAGCTTTATTAGTTTTTGTTGGATCAATTCAATCCATTGTATCAATTGTATCATATAGAGATGAATATTGTTTAGTAGCTTCATCAACTTGGTTAGCAAGTACAACTCTTTTGTTTGGACTGCGTGTTTGAAAATCACTCTTTAATCCAGAGAGAAATGTAGATTGAACGGAACGTTGTGTTTGTTCCATTTTAGCTTGAGCTTCTTTAGCTTTTTTTTCATCAGCAGCCCATTTTTTTTCAGCTTCTGATCCGTCCATATCTCAAGTGAATGTACCTGAGAATAGGTCCCATCCTTGTCATACGTATTTTAGTCCAGTACCAATTGCACCTAAGGCTTTTGCTCCAGGATCGTATACATATTCGTCTAGGAAAGATGCTCACTCTCATTGAGCTTGCTGTTTTTGTTCTTTAGTTACTTGTTCTGGTACAATAGGATTAGTAGGTTCTTTTTTAAGAAAAGATTGAAGTGGGTCCTGACCAAAGAAAGACATATTGAATAAGTTAAAATATAGTTTGAGTTATTCTATCGGATTGGAGTCTTGTGTCAAAAAGAATGTAATGGTTATTCATAAAGGAATTGCGTGGAAGAAGGTGAATCTTCAACTCAACCCCTCTACGAAAGAGGGCTTATCTGTAAAATAATGTAGAGGAAACGTCTATTGTGGAGAAAGTTTATTTAATGAAAAAGTAATTTTCTGTTTGATAGAATGATTCCCAGTTTTTAGTATAGAACTCAAACATACGGTGTAATTGATCTGCTGGAAGTTCTGTGAGTCACATAGTCTTGATGCAGTTTTGTAGCTTAAATTTAGTAGATTCAATCACAGATGGATTGGTTACTACTACTTCAAATTCTACAATGTATCAGTATCCTGCATTTTTATCAAGGCATACTGTGAAGTAGAATCCGTCTTTATCTACTACATCGAATGTTTTTCTGATGCGTGACCATTTAGCTTGTGGTCTAATCTCAGCTTGAGCTGTTAATATTGCATCGAGATCTTCTATAGACATTGGGATAGGTATTTCTAGCTCTTTACGGATTGTTCCGTTTTGGGATCTTCCTCAGTCTACAGTTGATTTCATAACAAGTAATACCTGTGTTCAGGCTACTGTTTTGATTTCTCTACTTCGTACTACAATATCGTTTCAATTACGGAATTCCTGTATCCTGAGTTTATCTTCGTGGTCTATTGGAAGACGTTCTTCGAATGCAGGCATTATTTTAACTCTATGTGGTACTTCAAAGTAATGGTTACGATGAGTTTCTTCTGTAGCTTCTCTAACAGATTTAAAATCTTTAGCGAGTGCTTTGATAAATATTTCTGGTGGAAATGCTGTTCAAAGTAAAACTTTTAGCTCTACTTCATAATTAGTGTCTGACATCTTAATGTAGGTAAAAAGGTAAATAAAAAAGAAACGGTTTCCCGTTTCTTTTGTCCAGCTACAGCAACGCAATTATCTCTCACTGGACGCTTTTCATTCTATAGATTTATCCTGTAAGTCAATAGAATTACACGGACAAATTGATTTAAGAAACCAGATTGTTTTATCTATTGAAGCTTTGATTTCGATAAACAGATTCTGTGTAACTAAATCGTCATTTGTGCCTTTAATAGCTTTATCTAGGTGTGAGCAGAGTATTTGTGATGACCTTAAGATCATTGCGGTTAGCTGTTCTGGAACAGTTGTTTCTTCTTCTTTTATACCTGATACAAGTAGATACCTAGATAGTACTCCTGTTGGAAACTGACCTAGTTTTCGTTCTTGTTCAGCAAGCAAATCAACCCAACCGATTGCTTCATTGTATTTATCTCCGAAGAATCAGTGCATCTCAATGAAGTTCGGACCAGTGAAGTTCCAATGAGCTTGTTTAAGTTGTTGTGCGTAGACTGAACATTCAGCGAGCAGAGTATCTAGGAATGCGATACGTGTATCAGACATATTGGAAAGGTTAGTGCTAACGGATTATACACAAGGTTAATCTATTTTCAAGAGTTTTGTGTGTTTCATTAGCATTTCACCGAATTTTGGAGTAGAAGTATACTTATCTATCTTTTTAACTTCAGCTTGCATACAGGCTTTTTCCATTCTAGAGTTACCAATTTTGTGGAATAGCTCAGCTAGTATTCCTAACTGGTATGCTGGATCTTTGAACTTGAGTTCTTGTTGGAACTCCATCATCATTTGAACGTGGATAAGAACATCAAGGTCAGCATCGCTTTCCTTGAGTATATCCATTTCTTCTTCAGATAACTCGATGTTATCGGTTATCATAGCGTTTTGTTTACGAGTACCCAGTATAATCTCTGGGTGCTTTGCGAGAACTAGATTGTACTGCATTGGTGTTAATATTAGGAGATAGAGGAATCTTAAGAACATCTTCTTTCATTATTGTTTCACTTCTGAAATACTGTTCATAATGGTCTACAAGACTCATCATTTTAGTATCTTCTTCAGGAATAACAATTGTAAGTCTATTTCAATAGAGTGTAATATTAGGATATTTTTTCTGAATTGCAATAAGATGTACACTTTTTTCATTAATAAATTCTGATGTAAGCGGTAACTCGATAGTATATTCACCGTTAGCAAATGAATGTCTTTTAACTGGAATGAATCGTTTAGTTAGAATAGCATCGGATAGTACTGATGACAGTTCATCTTGCTGAGCTGATGATGCCTCAATGACTCATACATTGTATTTAATTATGCTGGCTATCTCTTTAAGGTTTTTAAACCCTAACATCATAGCCATAGCGTATAAGTACGTATTCAACATTAAGTTACGTCATCCAATTCATTCTGCAAGAAGAGCTGTTTCTGCTTTTCTAAATAATTCAATTCTAGATTCTTCATCAACATATTTATATGCTGACGTGATGAGATCTTTCATATATGACATATGACGGATATCTTCCAGTTTTAGTTCACTTCATAGCTTATCTTCTTCAAACATTGGCACTGCAATCATACGATTGAGTACTGATGCTGATGCTGGTAATCTTTCTCAGTCAATCATTAGAGAGGCTCTGTAGTGGTAGTTGATATTATCTCCTGTAATAGTTCATCGAGCTGAGTTAGCTTTGTTAAGGATATCTCGTATCATATGTTCTTTTTCAAGTGGAATAATACCAGTAAATTCATCGTAATGGACAATAAAAGCATCGGTAGCCATTTGGCGTAGAGGTTGCATTGTGGCAGATATAGCCATTCGTTTTGATTCTATACTGATACCTGAACCTTCTTTAAGAATTGAGATCAGTGTTGATTTACCAACACGTGTTAATCCTGAGAGGATTAGACCTGGCATCATAAATTGTTGCTTAACTCGTTTGATTGGTTCCCAGAAGTTATGTCCTAAGAATAGAGCCATATAAGATAGTAAAGAAAGAGTAGTTACTCTCTTTGAAAATATCTTACACATCATATCGTAGAACTCTACTGCTGTTACATATTCACGTCCTGTGACTAACACCTCAACCTTTTGAGTTTTTAGTATTGTTCCTTGCCAGTCTTTGTGGATCTGGAAGTCAGGCGTAACGAATGTATTACCAAGCAGGAAGTATTCTGGGTAGAATCAATTAAGGTAACGAAGCTGGTACTTTTCTATTTGTCAGGCTCCTACTGCGTGATTAAGTGCTACGTAGAAGTCTAGTAGGTCTTCTTCTTGACCTTTAAATACTAATCACGTTCCTCAGTACTTTTGGTTAAATTTGGATCTTGATTCGTTAAAATCTATAATCACATCTTTATCTTCAAAAGCATCAGGTCTGTGGAGGATATAGTATTTTTGGGAGTTCTCTTTTTCTCAGAATAAAGAGTATTTACTCTCCATTATTCCTTTTACGACAATTGGACTGTCAAAGAGTATCCTGTTGACTACATTTACCTTTCATTTGTTATCCACTTGTTCCTTCTTATAGATAACGTTTGTTTTAGTAAACTGAATTATTCCTGCACTAGACACGATTGTTGGCATCATATATTCTTCTGATTTTTCTTCAAATTGAATCTTGAACTCAGTTTTTAGAAACTCATTAATTTTTATTAGATCTTTTTGGAAGTAATAATATAAGAATGAATATGGACCTCATCGTGGTCTATCGTATATATCGTGGTTATGGTTAGTGAAATTGTTTACACAGTTTCTGTCTTCCCATATTCTGTAACCCATTGTATCTTCTTCTTTTACTTCACCAGTTTTAAGGTTGGTATGTAAGAAGCTGATAAATGCGTTTTTGTATACGAATTGTGTAGAAGTATCTCAGTTCACACGTGGGTATTTTTTAATGTGGTTTAGTATATTAGCAATTGGAATCTTATTAATTTGGTCAATAAGACTACTAGTACCAAGTGATAGCTTTCCACCGAGATTTCTTTTAACATCTATATCTTCTTTGATAGAATATGCCATTGAAGTAATATGCTCTGACTGTAAGTAAGTGTATTCTCCTATGAATATATCGTCTTCGTCTTTCACTTTTGTTACTTCAACTCATTCTTCCCAATCTAATCTGTATAATTCAACTTTAATAGGTAATCCTGTTTTCCAGTGATTTGAGAAAGGTAGACGCATTAGGCGTTCTATAGTCCCTACGGACGGGTCTCATCCTGGAAAGAATTCTGATATAGTTTTCATTATACCATTAAAATTTCTAATGTGAGCTTCTCATACGTTGTAACGTTGTGATGGCTCAACAAAGATATAACCGTGTACTCATCCTCCTGATTTGGTTAGGAAGTGGAATCGTAGGTTACGTTCTTTTAATATTTCGATTGTTTTATCAAATGCTTCATCAACTGATTGAAAGTCTGTGGACTTAATATCAATATCAAAGAAGAAACAAGAGATGTATTTTTCAGCGTCAGCTGCTCGTCTTACGAGTTTTTCTCATATAGTTTGCTTACGTCCGAAGTTACCGTTTGGAGTAAAATACATACCAAAAGGAGCCTCGGCATTTGCGGCTAGATTGTCGTCTAGTGTGTTTGCTAAAGACCAGTCAATTCACTGGCTTCATTTAATGTCAGGGAGCAAAAAAGTGGCTGATTCTCCGAACAGAGACAACCATTTATTCATTAATTCTTTCTGACTCATACTAGATCGTTAATGTAAACGACTAAGGAATTTTTTCCGTTTGAGTGGATAAGGTCAATGACTTCTAGTAGTTCGGATAAGTCGTCACGACATTCTCTAAGGAGGGGATGTCCTTCGTGAGTCTTCCCTTCTTTAGCGTATTGGTACGCATTTGTAAAATCGGAACCTCATCGTTTAATAAACAGATACTCTAATAGTAACATTGGATTACCAGCGAAACGTATTGTAAAGTGGGTGTTTCCTTCATCGAAGTGAAACTTTTTTCCATTCTCATCTGTGGAGAGTTTTGGATATACTTTTTTACTACTCATACTCATTGCGTTGTTAAGAAGTGGAATTAATATAATAAAAACTTTTTTGAAAGCAAGTTTTTATAAGAATAGATCTCTAGCTTTATAGAGCGTTATGTTTGAGTTACAGCTTACTATTCTTCTTCCTGCGTATTCAGCTCAGGCTTTTAGTATGTCTGCCATAATTTCTGGAGTGAATGACTCAATTTCAGTATTATGAAGATATCATTCAATGTAGTCACGTGTGACATCTCCTCAAGATCAGTTTGTATACAAAACTAGATCATCAGAGTACTTAGTGTGAGATAAATCTGCATCAGTAAATTCTCAGAGAGTATTAATTCCATAAACATCTGTTGGAGTTATGATAATAAAGTCTGCGGAATGGCGTCTTTCTGTTCCAACGTCCCCTGCTTTTGCAACTGGATCGTTAAGAACATTGTCAAAGTATATTTGGTAAAATCAGAGTACATCTTCTTCGTTTTCAATGGTTATGTTATCAAACAGCTTTCGATGTTTGTGCTCTAGAAGTGTTTTCATATGTTCTGAGCCACACCAGAGTAGAGCGAAATAGGTAAATTTTATAAGCTTGTTAGCTTTATCAGAACAGAGCTGATGTGTTGTTGTAGTAAGTCTTCCATCGTGACAGAGGACTACTTCTTTTGTTTTTGTGTTGCGTAATGCAGCTATGGTTGTCATTTGTAATAGGCGGTTAAAGTGAAAGTCAATTGTGTCGTTTTCTCCATTCATCTAATAAACCTAAATTGTATTCACATTCCCAATAGAATACTCAATGTTCTGTTACCCAGAGCACAAGCATTCCGTCTATTTTAATTCTTTTTTCTAAGGGCTCTCTATATAAAGAGAGTTGAAACCCTACTTTTTTTATATCTGGTGTTCTTGAATAAGGTTCTCAATTCTTTTTCAAAATAGCATTTTCAAATCCGTAGATATGTTTATATGCTGTCCAGGTTTTCCAGTCTATAATATAGTACTTGCCGTTCCATTCTAGCACTCAATCGAGAGTACCTGTGTATTCATCTGTTTCTACACACGTTTCTCACATAATGAGTCGTGCTCAAGTCTTTATAAAAAACTCTTCGATTCAGCGAATATGTCTAGCTAGTACATTATTTTTAACTGGATAGCTAATTCAAAGTAGTCCTCGGTCGAATGCTACACTGTGTATGATTGTTCCAAATGTGTTAAGCATAAACATAACATCACTTGCAACAAGATGAGTAACCTGGTCCGCAATGGAGCCAGGTTTAATTACTCAATCTATTTTCTTTTTTTGTATAACTTCTGCACTGAGTGCCATTTGAAAGAACGTTGGGTCTGTTGGAAACATTTCCGCAACGATTTTACTTACAGATGGTTTGTTAGGCTTCGATTGGTGCATTTTTAGAGCTGTGTTTGGTTATGGCTTGGAACTCAGCCGAATTAAGAGTCTGTTCTCTAATAGCATTATACTTCTCTTCTCAGAGTTCTTGTTTTAATGATTCAATTAGTCGTGACTTCATTTCGGATTTCTCTACTGTATCTTCTAATAGCTCTTGCATTTGTTTTACTTCAAGAACGTTTTGTGTAGAGAGTTCTTTTGGTGCAGATTTCACATCTTGAGATATACTAGCGTGTACTGCTCAAAGTCATTGTAGAGCAAGTAAGTTATCTACTTCGATATGATATTTAGCAAATGCGTAAGGTATTCCCTCTATAGGTATTTGGATTTCTGCTATCATTTAATTTAGATCAGAAAAGTCGTCTGTAATTGAGAACTCTACTTTCTCGTTATTAAATGATCGTGGTTTAAAATTTTCATCAAATCCAACGATTTCAATTTTATGAGTCCGAACTTCAGACTTGTACATAATGATTGAAGGATCTTTTTTGTTTGGAGATGTATAGGTAGTAAGTTCACCGATAAGTTGAACTCGTGTACCTTGTTCAAGTTTATCTTTGAAGAGCTTAGCAGCTCCTGCCCAGGCTACACAAGTAATGAATGTCTTGTTGTAAACTGTATCTCCGAAAGGGTCTTTAAACTCTGATTGGAGTTGTAGTGTGAAGGTAAGTCTATCGTGTCATTTTGCTGTCTGCATATAGTATGTTTCAGCAACTGTACCACGTAGCTTGACCTGATTAGCGTCATCTAGCATTGTTGTGGTTGGTTATTATTGTATTTACTCGAATGAGAGAACTAGTGTTCCTGTATTTTCTCAATACTCTTTTTTCTTGATGGGTTTGTGTGACAAAGCCTTGAATATTCATTGAAGATTTTCTAATCCAATGTTAGTTGAAGTTCCATTCTCCAGTAAAGAAATAGAGGCAGGTGATATTCCTGCCTCTAAAGCTAACTGTTTTTGTGACATTCCTATCCATTCACGAATATTCTTGACTGAATCGCCTATTTCGTGGTAGTAGATAGTAAGCATATTTCTTTTAGATTAAGGATATGTTTGTTTTCCACTATTATTTCTCATAGATGAATTTTTCTATGTTCTGATGGTGTGCAAGGTACAACTTCAAATGGCTTTTCATAGTCAGGATGATGTAAATGTATATAATTATGTGGTTCGTTAGATATGAAAGATTTTTTTGGTTTTTCCCATCACGCTTTTTTTAGTTTTTTAATATAGTTGTTAACTATACATTCTGCTTTCCATTTTAATGGATTAGCAGTTCTAAAGCGTTCTGTGATTATTTTAGATTTAGCGATACGTTTTGGAGTTTTAGCTCTTAATATATCGTGTTCTCTAGCCATTTTTCTTTCTTTTTCTGAACGTCTACCTAGTTTTACACATTCTTTGCATCGATTGATTGTTCCATCTTTAGTAAGTGGGTGTGAATAAAACTCTGTTATAGGTTTATTTTGGTTACATTGTTTGCAGTCTTTAAACATATAGTGGAAAATTAAAACGGATTCAGTTTACTTGTTTTTATTAAGAAATCAAATCCGTTTTAAGGAATTTTATAGCAGATTTCCTACTGCTATCTAAAAGGAATGTCCTCGATAGATATTGGAGCGTTTGTTCTTGGTTGAGCTGGCTCAGGAAGAGTCATATCTTCTTTCTTGTTAACTACAGCGTCAACTTCTTTAATACGAGCCATTACTCTAGCTTCATCAGCTGTTTCAATAGGCTTGTTTTTAATGATATCTGGAACAAAGAATTCTCCGTTATCGTTTGAATACATTTCAGGTTTCCCTGCTGCATCAGTTTTGACGGTAATTGTTGAATAAAAGTTTGGAAGGTCTCGATTCTTAGAGATGAGGTCTCCTACAGGTTTTGTTGCTACTGGAGAGAAGATAACTTTAGCAAGAATTTCTCCTTGCATAAGGAATACTACTCTATGGAGCTTCATACCTTGATCTTTCCATTCTTGGTAAGTTTTCTTACCTAGAGATGAATTAGAGTTGTTTGAACCTTCTCGTACGAATTGATGGATACGAATTGTTCCAGCTTTCATTTGATCGTAACCAAATGTTTCTGAAATATAGTTCGTTGATTTAGCCTTTGTAGGACGACCCATAGTTCCTCGGAACTCGAATCCTTCTCCTACAATGATACCTTCAATTTTTGATTCTTCAATTGATTCTCCATCGTAGTATGCGAAGAGTCATTCTGTAGCCTTGAAGTCAATATCAAGAGTCTTCAGATAAGAAGACCCTGATGATTGATTGCTACCTGGTAGTGTAAGTGCCATTGTGTGTATAAGCGTTAGTGATTAGTTGTTTGCAGATTCCTTGATTTCGTCAGCTGAGAGAAGAAGACCGTATACATCGTTAAGTGCCTTAAGGAGTTTTCTCTTTGCAGTTTTACGTGAAGGAGACTTGATAGCGAATCCTGAGACTACACGACCAATGTCTGTACCTGTCATTTCAAATGTAGCAAGATCCCAACGGTTTGTTGAACGAGTGTAGTAACGGTAAGAATCACCTACGTTAATAGAGAGACCACGAACGTGTTGTTGGAGGTATTCGATTGATGCTATTTCGCTTGATGATAACACACTGTTGATTGATAAACTTCCACGAGTCATCATATCAAAGAAGTTTGATGCGTTGAACGTTTCTTGTACTTGTTCTGCTTGTGCAGGGATTGATGTAGCTACTACCTGAACAACTTCAACTTCAACTTCACGAGCGTATTGTGATCCTACGAATTTAGCTGTTCCTTGGATTCGGTAGATTCCAGGTACTGATGTTGATTCAAGGATTGATCCTTCAGCTTCACCGAGATAGTTACGGTTGAGAACGAAGATTGTATTAGGAGACATAATAATAAAAAATTATAGTAAATAAAAAAATAGAACAAATTTATTGCTCACTAGGGAGGCTTCTGTATGAGAATAAACATATTTGCGTTGCGGTTAAGCGAGTATATTATACTCATCTATATAGGATTGCAAACTATTTGCAGAGTTTGTTAAACCATATTTATTGAGTAAAGATAACATAATATTTATATTAGTAGTAAGCTTTTTTACATCTGGCTTAGACAATTTAAATCCGTGTCACATATCGTGTAGTTTATTTAAACTGATACATCCTGGACTATCATAGTCTTCTCCAGAAAACTGGGCAGTAATTCCATCGTATATTGAAGTGGAGCTTCGTAATGGAGTTACTTCTCAGAAAGTTTTATCAAGTGCATACAGCATTGATGCTTGGTACAGACCATAGATACGGTTATCTATTGTTCCGTTCATACGGAATTCAAGAGACTGAACTGTTGTACCTGTTTCTGCATCTGGACTGTTGTATGAATATGATGAACGATTTTCAGATGATGAGTAAGAGGTTTTACCAGCAATACCGTAACTTTTGCTTTGAGCAATTACAGTATTTACTCTATGTCACCAACATCTTCGTGAGAAAAATTTCTTTGTACCATCTTCAAACTTTTTGAATTTAGCAAAGAGTGGTATTGCCCGAATGAATGTATACATATCAGGTGTTATTGGAGCTCATTTCTCAATGAGAGAAGATACTTCTTTTTGTGTATTAAAGAAGATATGGAAGTGATTTCAACCTGAAAGGTATCTATCTCATCCGAGTGGAAGTTTGTCTTTGTAGTGCTCTTTTACTAAGTTATAGTAAGCGAGTCGCTTTTCTTTAGTTGCTTTGTATAGTCAATCAATTTCAGTAATTCTTGTTGAACAACTATGATTTCTACATTGTGATGGCATCTGGTTATCGAAGTAGGCTACGTTAGCGAGTTCTAGTTCTTGTGCAAACTTTTTGTCTGCAAATATTTCGTCTGGAGTCATATCCTGAAGAGCGAAACATATATCGAGTGGTGCTGTTGTCATTATCTAGTCCAGTTATAGTAAATAAAATCATCATCTTCTTTCTCAAACATTTGTGCCATATATACTTCTGATGATGGAGAAGTGTTTTGGTCTAGTGGCATATTGTATATCTCTATAGATTCTCCACTAAGTGTTCTAATCGGTGTTCTACGGTACCAACGTGGGTGTCATTCGAGAGAGTCTAGGCGTGCTAGCATATTCTCATCTGTAACCTTGTATAGCTCAATTTTAATTGCTTTCTTCTTCTGATCAGCTGTCTGACTCGTCATCTTCCCATCCATCCTCATCTGAGTATCAATCATCTTCTGATTCATCTCTGCGTCATCTGACAATAGCATTGCTTCTGGAGCAAATGTCGTTATCGGGAATCATACTCAAGTTAATTTGTGAAACAAAACGTAGTCTGTCTTGATTGAGGTCAACGGCTGTAATAGGTAGTGATTTCCAAATCCTGTCTTCAACGTCCCGTAAACTCATATTATTTTGGATTCCATATGAAAGTGTTGTTATAGTTAAGTAGTTTTTATAAATTGATTCTAAAGTAGCTTTAGTTTCTTCTAGGTTTTCTACTGGGTTAGCAGTAGCATTGTTTACTATCATTTCACAGTCATCAATTAATTGCTTAATTACCACTGGATCTTCTAGTAGGTAGTATGTGTTTGATATATATCGAAGCTCAAGAGAGTATTCTTTACCTCAACGTGCGTGAGACCATATTACTGGAGCGTATTTAGGTCTATCATATCCAATGTCTTTGTATTGATATGACTGTCAGTTGTAGTCTAGAATACTTCTTAGTTTACCGAAAAATACATTATGATCTAGAAACTTTAGTAGATTGTTTGATGTTGATAATCGTCTGAGTTCGTAGTTTTTATATATATCGGCAATACGGTCATCTTCGTAGTATTTTTTCCAGAATGTTGCCATTTCAGCAAAAACTCTGGCTACTACTTGTATGTGTCCTTTATTAGTTGGTCCATATCAATTGAATAAGTGAATATGTGTACCAACGAAGTCAGGTCATTTGTTTTGTATTGTATCGTGTTTTCAGTATAGCATTCAGAAGTAATCTGATACTCCTGCTATATTGACTACTGATGGTTCAAATCAGCGGAATTTCACCTCGTATTGAGTATTGTAGTATTCTTTGTCGTAGGCTACGTGTAGTCCTTTCATTACTTCTTTATACTCATTATAGTGGTCAGATGGTCTTACTGTTCACATTGCTTTTTGTAAGCTTTTTTGTTGGTCTAAGACTCAAACCTCGTGTTCTATTCAAATTAGCATATTATAGTTTGTAAATATCTTTATAAGAGCTTAGTTCCATCATTTGCATACGGAGCTGAGCGATACGTTTGTTTCTTTCTGTTGTATGAATTTCATCTTTTCAGAGATTCAGAAATCATTTTTTAGTTGATTCAATTTCTTTGATGAATTTCTCTGTAAGAAGTACTCATCGTTTGATTAACATACCTACATAGATTACTATGTTAATGTATTCTGTTTGTTCTTCTGCTGTAGCAGACCCGTTTGAGCATTTTGCTTTCAGTTTATGAAATAACTTTTCGTCTGCATCTTCAAGAAGTTCCATTACATCCGAAAGTGGCATATCGTTAATCCAACCATTGTCCGCCTCTATTTCGTTTACGTCATTGACGTCTGGGTCTATTTCTTGAAAACCTCAATCAATTCCGCCCCAATTCATATCTTCTGGATCGTCTCAATACATATTGTAGTTTCATCGGGCTGGGGGGAAAGTTTGTTGCGAAGCTCAAAGCATTGGTGCTGTGTAATAGTTTATAACTGCTGCTGTTGATGTTTTGTGAACAACTTTAACTTCGTTAAGATTTTCTAACTTTTCAACAAATATATTACCACTAAAGTCTGTTACTATATAACCTTTTGTTTTGTAGTCACATACTGTATCATCTTTGCGTGATTGAATATAGTTGATAGTACCATCTGTATTTTTTTCAATATAGAGTGAACGTTCTCCGTCTGCAAAGAACATCATTTTTCATTCAGTTTTTGAATAAATCATTATTGTTCCAATTGTGATTTTACGTGAAAGAAGTATCGCAATGCGTCCTAAACACTCTTCGAGAGTATTACAGTGCATATCAAGGTATTGTAGTAATACGAATGTATCTGATCTGTCAGGATCAATTCCTTCTACAATTCCCCATTCGTGCAATCTACGATCTGTACCATTTTGTGCAAGAATGAATTTATCTGTTTCAAACGGATGAGTATTTTCAATTGAGTTTGATCCTACAGTTCATTTGCGGTGGTGTGCAAATACATACTTTTGTTGGTCAAACCCTCTCGTTGTAAGCTCTATAATGTCTTGATAGAATTCTTCGAGTTTAGCGTATGTGTATGTTCTGTTGTCTGTAAAGTAGTATGACATTGGTTCTTTTTCACCACTTTTCCATTCTAACCAGTTTTTGTAATTCTTTTCTACGAATAGTTTGTGTAGAGTTATTCATCGTTGTCCTTCATAAATAAGTCCTACTCAATCTAAACCTCTGCTTGATTGTGTCTCTAGCATATTTTTTAATGTCTCTATTTTTCTAAAAGCTATTCAGCACATATGTATAATTTATTAAGTATAAATGGGTCACGGGCATCTTGGAATTTACCAAAAATCTGTATGAGTTCATCTCTGGTGAATGTTTGTCCTGCTTTGTATTTTCCAAAGTCTTCAGCAAGAGTGAATTTACGTTTTGTAATCTTCTCTGCTTTTAATAAGTGCTTTGCTCTCATCTCTATCGCTCATTCTCAATTGAATGTTTTTTTGTTGGCTGGTTGTATTTTGTATACTTGATTACCTGCTCAATCGTTTCACCAGAAGGAGATTACAATGTATTCTCTATATTTTCTGTGCATTTTATTACCAATATGTTCAGGATTAATATAAACAATATCTCATTGTTCTAAATCATACTTTAATGGTTTCATTGAAGGTTGTTTTAATGCTGTGATATGGGCTAACATTTCTGATGTACTATTAAATCCAGATGTTGGTAATGGACCACTATCGTAGTTTAATGTATATGTGCTTACAAAGTTTTCTGCTGTTTGTGGATCATCTGATCTTATTGATCTCCATCTTGGAAAGTCTGGCGATACTGCTGATGATTGATGTGTTCTTGCTTGTACAATTGTCCAAGACTCTCATTCTGATATGTATTCTACATCTTCCGAAGCAGGTTGTGGGCTAGTTCCAATATAGAATTCTCTTGGTATATTTTGTTCAGATGATGGGTAACCTGGTAGTGTAGGGTAGTATACGAAGTTAATTACTTGTCATACTGACACTAGACACTCATCATAAGCTGGATCATTATGAATATCAAAAGTGAGTTCTTGATGCGTAAATTTACCTCTTGGTGCTTGTCATCTACAATATGTCATTGGATATGCTGCTCCTGTTGTTGCTACATTCATATTACCCATATCTCCGTTGTGGAGCTTATAGATGATATCTTTTTGAAAGTATGATGCCATTCAGGAATTTGGTAAGTATGATGTTGTGTTTTCATTAAATACTTGTTCTAGTTCTACAGTTGCCTTTCTTCCCCATACCATATCTGGTACACGGCTTACTTTTTTTGCTACTGGCATATATAATTCAATCCAAGGTTCTGCTTCAATGAATTGTAATACTCTTTGTCTTTCGATAAAGTCATTAAAGTCTTGGTTTTTAATAAATGCAAAGTCCGTAGTTGGTATTTCTATATCTAATTCAAGATAATCTTTATCTTCTCATTCAGGCGTCACATCTACGTATGAATCTTGTGCAAAGTATTCTCAACCCATTTTGTGTATACTAGGCATTGTTTGTCCAATATCTCTTCCTTGTGGATCTGTAAATGATCAGTTGATTCCAAGTGGAAAGCTCACAATATGATGTAGTCTTGGTACATAATCTGTTCTATGTCTATTCTCACGTACATTTACGTTTCGTTTAAGTCTGAATAGAGATATTCACTGACTAGTGTTTCCTAGATATATAACTGTCTGTCCATAGAATAGACTTTTTTTACCTGATATGTGTTTTTGTAGAACAACTATATCACCAACGTTCATTGCGTGGTGTATTAGTTTTCAGTCAATGATTTTCATATAAATGTTTCTGTTAATTCTAAAAAGGTTCTACCTGTACAAAGCGATATTAATTCGCTTAATTTTTCTTCAATCTGGTCTGCATACTTGCTATCTGCATAACTTTCTACATCAACTCACATAGCTATCATTTCACTTACGTGTCGTGTTATAAGTATGTGCATATAAAATCTTGTAGCATTGTAAACTATCTCATCATCATATTTCATAAATGGAATAAGACTAGGATAACCAGGTAACGATTTATTTTCTAGCATTGTTACGATTGCTGTTTGGTTTCAGATAATTCTTCTAACCATCTGATTTAGTTCTTCTATTTGTTGCATAAACATTAAAAAACCCCCTAACTAAATTGTTAGGGGGTATTGGGTTACAAGGTAATTGATTCAATTTCTCGAATGAGAGCATCTTTATCTTGTTCAAGCATTCACATAATTTGAAGAATGTCTCCGTGGAATCCTGCAAGAGTGAAGACTTTATCTTCAGGGAATTGCATTGTTCCAGATCCACATAGATCGAATGAGTAAATGTATGGGTTTGCACCAGTGCGTGATCTATAGTTCTTAAAGGCTGCTGTTGGTAAGTTTCTACCTTCCCAAGCCTGCATATCTGAAAGAATTATAATTCTGTCAACTGGTTCATTAAGCAGATTGAATGATACATCAAAATTTGTTCCACCTAGGTCTGCACTGTTAAGTGGTTGCTGGATGTCTGCAAGTATTGATGCTGGGTTGTAGTTATGGTAGTTAGCACTACTTCCGAAGTTGATGATCGTTGCGTTGTTAGACTTAGCGAGTACAGCTGCGAAGAGTGATGCGATACCAATTACTCCATTCATTGAACCTGATCTATCAAGGAAGATTGCTGTTTTACCAGGGAATCTTGGTACATTACGTACTGATAGTTCCATTGCTTGACTGAGAGCTACTTTAAGGTCACGGTTAGTAACAATGTCGTAAGCTGTCTTAATCTGGAATGGCATTACAAGTGACTTAGCAATTGAAGTTACATCAGTTAGCTGGTTGATGAGTGATCCTGTAAGTATTTGTGCTCAAGCTCCTTGGAGCTGTGCTTCAATGTTTCTAAGGTTCTTAATCAGAGCGAGGTAACCGAGCTTCTTGTTAAGTATTTGTTCTGACCAAGCTTCTTCTTTAGCTGTAGCATTGTTACTGTTACCAGCTGCTGATAGTTTTGCTTCCCAAGTTTGTTCGTTCTTGAGTTCTCCTTTTATGAGTTTTTCAAGTGACTTATTGTGCTTAGGGTGAATCAGGTTTACAATATCAACGAGTTTGATTGCTTTGTTTTCAGTACGATACTTAGCTAATTGGTACGCATCGAATCGTTCAAAGGCTGATTTAAAACCTTTACGTACTGCATTAGGTACACATTTTTTAGATGTAGACTGAATAACAGCTAGGATTTCCTGCATATCATCTACTCTGTGTACAATCTTATCGTAGAATGATTTTGCATATGGTTTACCTGAAAGGTGTGGTGCAAGATAACCTGCAAGAGCGTGCGTAATGGACCTCATCCCAAATTTGGTTCGTGCGAATACTGCTAATTTGGCGAGGAATTCTGGTTCTACTTTATCTGCAAGAGATTTAAGACGGGTTAGGTCATCTTGTGCAGAAGTATAGAACTTATCACGTACAAATGATGTCAGTACAAGCGATATTGCTTCTAGTTTTGCTGACTGTTTTATAGCAGATCAGCCTGCGTTGTTAGTAGTATTTGCTACTGGAGTACTATTCTTGATCTTGTTGAAAATAGACATATGGTTGTTGTTATAATGTATTAAAGTGTTCCATTATTTCTGAAACTGTTTCTGCGTCTATACTAAGTATAAGTATTTCGTTTGTAATATCATCTACGTTTTGTAATTTGTTTCAGGTTACTTTTATTGCCTTTACTAGGTTATCATAATTGTACTCTCTTGTTGCTTTGTTTCCACAACTAAAAGAATACTCTTCTATTAATCAAGTACTGATTAGGTTTTTTCTTGCTTTTGTAAGGCTGTCGCAAGCATCAAGATACTCTGTTACTGCTTTAGTGTTTTTTTCTAGGAATTGTTCTTTTTCTTGTTCTTGTTTACTAACGATTTTTGTTTTTCCATTTTGGATTATTTTTGCAGCTAGTGCCTTTATTTGTTGATTATTAAGCTTGATCATTCTATGTGATAATTAAAAATTAAATGGTCAGTGCGGAAGGACTCGAACCTTCGACCCCGAGGTTCCAAGCCTCGTATTCTAACCAACTGAACTACGCACTGTTTAATGGCTGGTACAGAGGGGCTCGAACCCCCAACATTCACGTTAACAGCGTGATGCACTACCATTGTGCTATGTACCAATGGAGCCGAGAGTCGGATTCGAACCGACAACCTCCTGATTACAAGTCAGGGGCTCTAGCCAATTGAGCTATCAAGGCAATGGAGTAAAGTACTGGATTCGAACCAGTGGTGCCTTTTTAGGGACACATCTCGTTAGCAGTGAGACGCACTAGACCAGACTATGCGAACTTTCCAACTGGCGGAAGGGACAGGAATCGAACCTGCAATGCCAGGGTTACTGACAGTAATAGTTTTCAAGACTATCTCCTCGTCCATTCGGACCCCTTCCGTATTTATGGTGCACCCAGTGATACTTGAACTTACGACCTTGGGGTTAAAAACCCCCTGCTCTAACCAACTGAGCTATGGATGCAAATGGTTGCGGAGGACAGATTCGAACTGACGTATTCTGGATTATGAGACCAGTGAGGGAACCGCTCCTCTACTCCGCAATATGGTAGCCTGTGAAGGATTCGAACCTTCGACCTTCTGTGTGTAAAACAGATACTCTCACCACTGAGTTAACAAGCTATGGTGGACAGACTTGGAGTTGAACCAAGTTGGATGGCTTTTCAGACCATTGAATATACCGATTTTCTACCTGTCCAATGGTGCTCAGGGAGGGACTTGAACCCTCACGCTTTTTACGGCAACGGCTTCTAAGACCGCTGTGGCTGCCAATTACACCACCTGAGCTTATGTTGGTACCCCCACGGAGAATTGAACTCACGGTTTACTGGTTGAAAACCAGGTGTCCTAACCATTAGACGATGGGGGCAAAAATGTTATGGTACTCCCCCTTGGATTTGAACCAAGAACTACTACCTTATAAGAGCAGTTGTCTGACCAGTTGACGATAGAGGAGCATATGGTGTATCAGACAGGAATCGAACCTGCACGTTGTTTAGACGGGAGGTTTTAAGCCTCCTGTGGCTACCATTACACCACTGATACTTATGGTTCTCTCTCACGGGATCGAACCGCAATTGAAGGAGTCAAAATCCTTTGTCCTGCCATTAGACGAAGAGAGATTAAATATTATTTTTTAATATTACTAATTTCTTTAGTTACTAAATTGGTAAGCTTTAGTGATACTAAGTATATAATACCTAGCTTTGTTTCTTCATTTACTGGTGCTCATCCGAAGAAATTATTTGCTTCTTCCATAAGATGTTCAAATAGTCTTTTTGATGCGTTGTCTGCAATTAAGGCGATTGCATCGGATATTTCTGGAGGAAGATTTGGTATTTCTTTAGTAGTCATAAAAATATGTTTAGTAACTAGTCTGTGTGATTATGATGATTATTCAAACGAGCTTCAGCAATAGTGTTGAAAGTCATTGGTTGCATATTCATTTGTTTTGCTAGTGCATTATAGCAAATAGTTTTTGCTTCAATATCGAAAAGCAAGTTCTCCATTGTTTGTATTACGATCATAAAAATGTTTGTTAATGGTGTGGTATATAAGAATCGAACTTATTCATTCTCCTTCACAGGGAGACGCACTAGCCGTTATGCAAATACCACCTTATAGACCTAGATCATTACGGAATTCTTTTTGTAGGAAGTTATTGAACTTTCTTCGGAGCATTCTTTTTCAAGCTCTTACGGCTTTTTTATTTCTTCATCCGAAGTTATTATCGGTATGCTTACACCAACTACAGTTAGATGCACGTTTGAATGCGTTATTGATTTGCATATTAAACCAGATTAAAAATTAGGAATAAATAAGAACATCGAACCGATACAGAACTATCGCTATTTTTAGCGTGTAGCTTAGTTACGCAGTATAGCAGGTTACGCTGATAAAGGATGGAGC
>ERZ724517.103-NODE-103-length-48245-cov-7.364785_pt1 | contig 48245 bp, 39 predicted proteins | sample MGYA00376050_ERZ724517 | MGnify/ENA primary metagenome ERZ724517 (study PRJEB28724, sample SAMN07190886) | activated sludge metagenome | isolation source: activated sludge of sewage treatment plant in Hong Hong | place: USA: Christiansburg, Virginia | collected... | reverse complement strand
TTATAGAGAGAAAATTATTTTTCAGAAACAAATTTCATAGCGCAATTGCCCTGAGCCTCTTTTATCAATGTTATTAAAACGCGCTAACAAACAGGAGATGCTAGGAATATGAATATGACGACCCGTAATAGTAATCAACCCCTCGTCACGCAAACGAGCCATCAGCCGAGATAGCGTTTCTGGCTGCATAGATAAACGCGCAGCAATTAAGTGTTTAGGCAACATGAGGTCTATATCAGCCGTTTCTGCGGCACGATTAGGAAGTTGTTGAATTAGATACAAGGTAAAGCGTTGCGTGGCATTTTGTAAGGTAAGCGTCTCTAACTCACCAAGTCGCATATGTAGTCTTACGCTTAAATGCCCCAATAAATGTAAGCATGATTTTGGATGCTCACTTAGTACCTGCAACATAAGATGGTTGGGAATACTAATAATATGGCTTGGCTCTAGGGTTTGAGCAAATACAGGGTACACAGAATGTTGCATAAACATCACAGCTTCGGCAAAAGTTTGGCCTTTTTGAATAATTTCAACGACTTTTTCTTGGCCATCAACCGAGATTCTAAACAGTTTTACGCGGCCTTCGAGTACCATAAAAAAATGCGTTGCTGCCTCTCCTTGACGAATTAACAGTGTTTCGCTCGGATGCTGATATTCACGCATAGCTGCTAATAGTTTTTCTTGGGAGACTTTGTCTAAAGGATGAAATAAAGGGTGACGTAATACACGCGATGCTAGATGGGACGCAATAGTTACAAACATCAATATAGACCTATACTCAGGACTTACGCATTACACTGTAATTAGCACGTTTTTACCCTCACCCCAACCCTCTAGGAGCGTAACGAATGGTGAAGGCGTGAGCAAATAAGCGATAAACGCGTAAGTCCTATATTGTAAAAAACTTGCGGCTTATGCGGCAAGTTTACTTAGGTAATATTAACGCTAATTCATGCCAATAGCTGTCAACTTGTTGCATAATTTGCGCCGAATGCTCTATTGGTGTTCCCCATTCGCGATTGGTTTCGCCTGCCCATTTGCGTGTTGCATCAAAGCCCATTTTAGAACCTAAACCCGCGACAGGTGAGGCAAAATCTAAATAATCTATAGGCATATCGCTAACGGCAAGGGTATCACGCACAGGATCCATACGTGTTGTCATTGCCCAAATAACATCTGACCAGTTACGGATATTTATATCCTCATCGGTGACTACTAAAAATTTAGTATAGGTAAATTGACGTAAAAACGACCATATTCCCATCATCACACGACGCGCATGGCCGATATATTGTTTGCGAATACTAATAATTGCCATTCGGTAAGAACAGCCCTCGGGAGGCAAATAAAAATCTATAATCTCGGGATATTGTTGCTGCAATAATGGCACAAGTAACTCGTTCATTGCCGCGCCTAATACCGAAGGCTCATCGGGTGGTCTGCCTGTATAAGTGCTATGGTAAATAGGCTGATGACGCATCGTAATACGCTCTACCGTCATTACAGGAAAACGTGCCACTTCATTATAATAGCCTGTATGGTCACCGTAGGGGCCTTCATCGGCTTCATCATTAGGATAAATCCAACCTTCTAAGACAATTTCGGCTTGTGCAGGAACTTGTAAGGAATGGGTTAAACAATCGGCTAATAGCGTTTTACTACCACGCAATAAACCTGCAAATGCAAATTCTGACAAAGTATCGGGAATGGGGGTAACCGCCGCGAGTAACATGGCAGGGTCGGCACCAATAGCAACCGCAATAGGAAAAGGTTTTTGGGGGTGATGATGTTTCCATGCTTGGTAATCTAATGCGCCACCACGATGCGACAACCAACGAACAATTAAACGATTACGGCTCAAGACTTGCTGCCGATATATCCCTACATTCATACGCGACTTTTCGACCCCTTGCGTAATGACTAATGGCCACGTTAGTAAGGGCGCAACGTCTTTAGGCCAACAAGTTTGTACAGGCAACCGTCTTAAATCGACCTGCTCACCTACATAAACTCGCTCCTGACAGGCAGGGGTGGTTCTTTTTTGGCGCGGTGACATATTCATCACTTGTTTTAACATAGGCAAATGACTAAATAAACTCGCGGCATCGTTAATTTGCTGAGGGTCTTTAAGGCGAGCTAATAGATGGCCTAATTCGCGTAAACCTAGCGGATTTTCTAAACCTAAACCCCATGCAACGCGCTCTGTTGTGCCAAATAAATTAGCTAATACAGGAATGCCATAACCTTTAGGATTTTCAAATAATAAGGCTGGACCATTGGCTTGTAAGACCCGATGACAAATTTCGGTCATCTCTAGGTAAGGGTCTATTTCACGGCTAATTCGGCGTAGTTCGCCACGTTGCTCTAAGTAATAAATAAAATCGCGCAAATCATGAAATTTCATGGTAACTCTCGTTTAAACACCCCACGCAGTGAGTGTTCCTTGCAAGCCTAGATGCTTAAGAATACGTTCGACAACAAAATCAACCACATCTTGTATAGATTGAGGCTGATGATAAAAAGCAGGACTGGCAGGCATAACCACTACACCCAAACGCGCCAGTTTTAGCATATTTTCTAGGTGTAAGACCGATAACGGCATTTCTCGGGGGACAATAATGAGTGAGTGATGTTCTTTTATGGCAACATCGGCAGCACGTTCAATTAGGTTATTGCTTAGGCCACAAGCAACGGCGGCGAGTGTTCCCATGCTGCAAGGACAAATAACCATACGCCTTGGCGCACCAGAACCCGACGCAACACAAGACAACCAATCATGGTTATTTAATAACTGAATTAAGCCTGTGTTGTCTTGGCAATAGTGACGTAAATATGCTTGGCAATCTTGTTGTTGTGTAGGCAAAGCCTGACCCGTTTCTAAACGCACCACCTCACGCGCTGCGTCAGAAATAAGTAAAAACACCTGTTGCTGCTGCTTAACTAAGGTTTGTAGTAAGCTCAACGCATAAGGCCAGCCCGAAGCACCTGTTACGGCAAGTGTAATACGATTATCGTTAACCATAAGTCACTTATTCCCCATATAACAACAACTTAACCTGTATTTACCACACAACAATACGCCCACCGCGCCGTTGTCTTAAAATATCTTGTGTGGCGGCAAATAAACGTAATGGCGAAAATTTAGTTGCGTCTAAGGTCGCAAAATCAACGCCATCTAATAAATTACGAACCAACAACCCTAATTCTGTATCCCCTTCCATTAGTAATTTACGATTAAAAAAAAGTGTGTCTGCATCGACTGTACGCATTGCCATTGCTAAAAAATCACTTTTATTTGCTTTGATAATAACGTCAGGTATGGGTACAGGTAATTGAGGAGGCACAAAGCCTTTAGCTGTTAGCATTAATGATAATTCTAGCCCTGCATCAATAACCACTAAACGTAATTGTCGGCCTGTAAGTTGGCTAGGAATAGCATTTAAGCCCGTTGTTCCTAAGGCAATATTTAAAGCAACCGCTAATAACATAGAGGGAGGAAATTGCGGCAAATTAAAAAACAGCCGTGATAAAGGCTTAGGAATAGGTTTTTGACCTAATGTTTGCAAAATTTGCATCGGGGTTGTTATACGAGCCATTAATAACTCCCCACATGACGCGAGGCGACGAGGTCGAGTCCTGCTTTATCGTGTAAATAACCATTACAAGCCGCAGCCAAACGTAAACTATTGGCACGATTAAATGCTTCTTGTGGCTCTATTTTGTTATCAAGTACCGCTCGAAATAATTCAATAATGGCAGGTGTATGTTGTGCTTGTGGGCTAATACGCAATACCTTAACCCCAAAATCTAGTAACAAAGGAATATCAGCCAGTAAGTCGCAAGACTTTACTGATTGAGTTTGAATACCATTTAAGGTTAAAAAAGGCTCATTATCTTGTGTATATACATCTAATCCTTGAGGTGTATCTAAGCACACAAATTGGCAACTGTCTTTTTGACGATTAATATGACGTGCGCTAAAACAACGCGCAGAATATGCCAACGGCATACGCCCAAACGCAAACACTTCTGTTTCTAGCGTTGAAGCCACCGCACGCACCAAATAACCTAGTTGAGCAGAATTTAACTCAACAGGCGCAACCCAACGTATCGCACCTTTTTTTGCCATTAAGGCTAATGCCGATTCGTTATAAAGGTTAAGTGTCATACCTGCCACAAAAGCTAATGATGCTTCAGTGGCTAAATTAACCGCACTCATGTCATTAGCTTCAATATATTTATTATTGTTAAACAATGATTTAAGTCGGCGGATATCGCTTTCTGACTCCAAAAGCACCTGACTCGAATAGACAACTTCTTTACCTGCGGCCTGTAATTTTTGGCCTATAGTGAGCCAATCACTTGCATCAAGCTCGTGTCGTCTGGCACAAACAGTCTCACCCAAATACACAACATCAACGGTAGAATTAGCAATTTCATCATAAAAATCAAATGTTTGCTGACGTGGCCAATAGTACAATAAAGGGCCAAGTGATAAACGTGCAGTGGTCATCAATATTTCCCCTATTTCCAAGGACGGTGATAAGCACCTAAGGTATGTTGGCTACCCTCAGACAAACGGTCTAACTCAGTTGTCCACGAACTACGCACAATGTATTGCTTACTGTCGCGTAACGCTAAATCAATGGCTTCGCGCCATGTACGTGTTACCGCCGCAATATAAGCTGGGCTACGTTGCCGCCCTTCAATTTTAATAGCACGCACCCCCATCGCAATGAGTTGCGGTAATAACTCTAGGGTATTAAGGCTGGTTGGCTCTTCCATGGCGTAATAAGTTTCATTATTAACATTAAAACGCCCTTTGCAAATAGTTGGGTAACACGCACTTTCACCCTCAGCAAAACGGTCTATTAATACGCCATTTAAACGGGTTTCTAGATTTTGACCTACCTGATCCCAACGAACCGCATGGGCAGGCGAACACGCGCCATGATTATTAGGTGAGTCACCTGTTGCATACGAAGAAAGTAAACAACGCCCTTCAACCATGACACACAAACTACCAAAGCCAAACACCTCAATTTCTACGGGGGTTTGGCGTGTTACCGCCGCAATTTGTGCCGCCGATAACACGCGGGGCAATACTGCTCGTGTAATACCAAATTCACGATGATAAAACGCTAAGGCTTCGTGGGTCGTTGCCGAACCCTGAACCGATAAATGTAATCTTTGCTCTGGATATTGCTGACGGGCGTAATCTAATAATCCTATATCGGCAATAATCAATGCATCCACATCGGCAGCAACCGCACGGTCAACCGCAGACTGCCAACGTTTCATACCTTGTGCTTGGGGGTAAGTATTAAGGGCAACAAAGACTTTTTTGCCTCGATGATGTGCATAGTCAATGCCCTGCCTTAGCGTAACATCATCAAAATTAAGCCCTGCAAAATTACGCGCATTGGTATCATCACGAAAGCCGATATAGACACAATCAGCCCCATTATCAACCGCTACTTTTAAAGCGGATAACGACCCCGCAGGGCAAACTAATTCAAACGGCAATGCCAAGATGATTGCTCCTTTTGTGCCAAGGCTGCCCTAAGGCAGAACCTTGTGATAGACCGCGCTCTGCTAACCGTTTGGCAATGCCATTAATAACAGGCCATTTGTGTTGACACCATGCAGGCGTTATTAACATGTCAGGTGGTGCTGTACCTGTTAAGCGATGAAAAACAATATCGGGCGGAGTATGTGTAATTAAATCAATACATTGCTCGATATAATCTTCTTGTGTGAGTGGTTCATACTGACCTAAACGCCATTCATGAGCCAATTTAGTGGCTTTAACAACATGTAATGGATGTAGTTTTAAGCCATCTGTTCCTAAGCCAAGTACGGTTGATAAGGTAATTTGCGCATGGGTTAGGCTTTCATTGGGTAAGCCCAAAATAAGATGGGTACATACTTTTAAGCCCATCGCACGCGCTTTTTGGGCGGTTTCGGCATATTCTTCTAAACCGTGGCCACGATTAACACGCTTTAAGGTGTCATTAAATGCGCTTTGTAAGCCTAATTCGAGCCATATATCATGGCCTTTTTGTTGAAATTCACACAGTAAATCAAGTACTTCTTGCGGCACACAATCGGGACGAGTGCCAATAGAAAGCCCAATAACATCTGGATATTCTAAGGCTTCTTCGTATAAAAGGCGTAAACGCTCAATATCAGCATAAGTATTGGTATAGGCTTGAAAATAGGCAATGAGTTTACGTGCGCCCGTTATTTTGTGAACAGCACGACCTCCTGAGGCTAATTGCTCGGCTAAAGGACGAGTTAAACGCGCTTCGGGGCTAAAAGAGGCATTATTACAAAAAGTACAGCCGCCTGTGCCTTTGCTGCCATCACGGTTAGGGCAAGTAAATCCTACATTTAAAGCGACTTTATGCACACGTTGTCCGTACTGTGCCAACAAAGACTGGCCTAGCGTATTAACGTAAAAAGAAATATCCATAAAGCCAAAAACCCCATTGGAGTCATTGAAAAGATGGGCAATTCTAGTCTTGAGCGATGTGACAAAAAATGACTAAAGTCAAGGCCGACAAAGTTTTTATATGCTAACGCAAGGGTAAAAAACAAGGTAATAATAGCCAATAAAAAACCCTATTGCGGCTAACAATAGGGTTTTGTTTTTATGGGGGCTTCGACTCCGCTCAGCCAGCGCAAAACTTATTTAAAATAAGCGTTTTCGCGTTGCGTGTGGTCGGTGCTGTCTGCGACACGTTGCAATTCAGGGATATTCGCTTTAAGCGTGGTTTCTACGCCTTGTTTTAAGGTCATATCTACCGCCGAACAACCTTGACAACCGCCACCAAACTTTAACACTGCCGTTAATCCATGCTCGGTGTCTTCGTATACTTCAAGCAAACTGACATTACCATTGTGTGCCGCAAGGCCGGGGTTGATTTCGCTAAACAATACATGGTTAATGCGTTCTTCTATAGTGCTGCCTTCGCCTAATTGTGGCACTTTAGACTTAGGTGCTTTAAAGGTTAATTGACCACCAAAACGGTCTTTATTGTAGTCAATCACCGCATCTTCTAAATAAGGGGCACTTTTAAATTCGATATAGGCATCAAAACCGTCCATTGGCAAACGCACGTCATCAATTTGCTCTTCACCTTGGGTGCAATACGCCATACAACATTCGGCTTTGGGTGTGCCTGCGTTTTCGACAAAGATACGCACTGCAATGCCATCACTGTTTTGCTTGGCTAATAACTCACGTAAATACACTTGGGCTGCTTCGGTAATAGTAATGTTTAAATTGCTCATAATGCTCTCTGTAATGAACGATACTTTGACGATTATACCTTAATTTTATAATATCCTACTAGAACAGTCGGAATTAGATTAGCGACATAAACGCTAAAACTTGTTAAAATGTTCGTCCTCGTTTTTTGTTAATGATACTAACGCCATGACTTCTTCTCGTACCGACCTGCTAAAAACCGCCCTCCAACAACGTATCCTGATTATTGATGGTGCAATGGGCACGATGATTCAACGGCACAAATTGCAAGAAGAAGATTATCGCGGGACACGTTTTGTCGATTGGCCACATGACGTAAAAGGTAATAACGATTTATTGGTATTAACCCAACCTCAAATTATTGCAGGCATTCACGATGCTTACTGTGCCGCAGGGGCAGACATTTTAGAAACCAACTCGTTTAACTCTACCGTTGTGTCGCAAGCCGATTACCACATGGAAGAATTGGTTTATGAATTAAATGTTGAGGCGGCGCGTGTAGCGCGTCAAGTTGCCGATAAATGGACAGCAAAAACACCTCAAAAACCACGTTTTGTGGCAGGTATTTTGGGCCCGACCTCACGTACTTGCTCGATTTCGCCCGATGTTAATGACCCATCTTATCGTAATGTCACTTTTGATGAATTAGTCACCAATTACTTACAAGCAACCGAAGGCTTGGTGGCAGGTGGCGTAGATATTTTATTGATAGAAACCGTATTCGATACGCTTAACTGTAAAGCGGCTATTTTTGCGGTACAAGAATTTTTTAAACAATCAGGCACTACCCTACCCGTGATGATTTCGGGAACGATTACCGATGCCTCTGGCCGTACCTTATCGGGGCAAACCGCCGAAGCCTTTTGGAACTCGGTGCGTCATGGCAACTTATTAAGTATTGGTTTTAACTGTGCCTTGGGTGCAGATGCCATGCGCCCCTACATTAAAGAAATTAGCGAAAAAGCCGATATTTTTGTCAGCGCACACCCTAACGCAGGCTTGCCTAATGCCTTTGGCGAATACGACGAAACGCCCGAACAAACAGCCGCCATGGTGGGCGAATTTGCCCAAAGTGGTTTGGTTAATATAGTAGGTGGCTGTTGTGGTACTACACCCGAACACATCGCCGCTATTTATAATGCCGTTAAAGATTTGCCACCGCGTGTTGTGCCAACGATTGCCCCTGCTTGTAGATTATCGGGTTTAGAACCGTTTAACATTACCCCTGAATCGTTATTTGTGAACGTCGGTGAACGTACTAACGTGACTGGTTCTAAAAAATTCGCCCGTTTAATTCGAGAACAAAACTACGCCGAGGCCTTAGATATTGCGCGTCAACAAGTCGAAGGTGGCGCGCAAATTATTGACATCAACATGGACGAAGGCATGTTAGATTCGCAAGGCGCAATGGTTAAATTTTTAAACATGGTCGCCTGTGAACCTGATATTTCACGTGTGCCAATTATGATTGACTCCTCTAAATGGGAAATCATTGAAGCAGGCTTAAAATGCGTACAAGGTAAAGCTGTTGTTAATTCTATTTCGCTAAAAGAAGGCCATGCTGAATTTGTAGAAAAAGCCCGTTTGTGCCGTCAATATGGTGCGGCTGTTATTGTGATGGCTTTTGACGAACAAGGCCAAGCCGACACTGCCGCGCGTAAACGTGAAATTTGCCAACGTTCTTATAATGTATTGGTTGATGATGTTGGCTTTCCTGCCGAAGACATTATTTTTGACCCAAACATTTTTGCCATTGCCACAGGGATTGAAGAACACAACAACTACGCGGTTGATTTTATTGAAGCCACCGCTTGGATTAAGCAAAACTTACCTCATGCGATGATTTCGGGTGGTGTATCTAACGTCTCGTTTTCATTTCGCGGTAATGAGCCTGTCCGTGAAGCGATTCATGCCGCATTTTTATATCATGCCATTAAACAAGGCATGACCATGGGCATTGTTAATGCAGGGCAATTAGCGATTTATGATGATATTCCTGCCGACCTAAAAGAACGTGTCGAAGACGTGATTCTTAATCGCACCCCCGAAGGCACAGAACGCTTATTAGATGTGGCTGAACAATATCGACACGAAGGCGGCGCGGTTAAACAAGCCGAAAATTTAGAATGGCGTAATCAGCCCGTTGCTAAACGCTTGGAATATTCCCTAGTCAAAGGCATTACTGCATTTATTGAAGAAGACACCGAAGAAGCACGTTTACAATCCGCTCGCCCCTTAGATGTGATTGAAGGGCCACTCATGGCAGGCATGAACGTAGTAGGTGATTTGTTTGGTGCAGGCAAAATGTTTTTGCCTCAAGTGGTTAAGTCGGCACGGGTGATGAAACAGGCCGTGGCATGGCTTAACCCGTACATCGAAGCCGAAAAAACCGTAGGCCAAACCAAAGGTAAAATTTTGATGGCCACCGTTAAAGGTGACGTGCATGACATTGGCAAAAATATTGTTGGCGTAGTGTTAGGCTGTAACGGTTATGACATTGTTGATATGGGCGTAATGGTCTCGTGCGAAAAGATTTTAGAAACCGCCATTAAAGAGAAAGTCGATATTATTGGCTTATCAGGTTTGATTACACCTAGCCTAGATGAAATGGTGTACGTTGCCCGTGAAATGCAGCGTTTAGGCTTTAAAATTCCCTTAATGATTGGCGGCGCAACCACCTCTAAAGCCCATACTGCCGTTAAAGTAGAACCGCAATATCATAACGATGGTGTGGTTTATGTCACCGATGCCTCACGTGCAGTGGGTGTGGCCACCTCCCTACTCTCGCCCGAAATGAAACCTATTTTTTTAGCCGAGCGTAAAGCCGAATATGCGGAGGTGCGTGAGCGTTATGCTAATCGTCAACCTAAAGCACCTAAGCTCAGTTATGAGAAATCTATTGCCGAAAAGTTTAGCCATGATTGGAATAATTACACACCACCAAAACCTAAAAAATTAGGTGTAGAGGTGTTAAAAGACTATCCGTTAGAAGAAGTCCGTAAGTACATTGACTGGACTCCGTTTTTTATTACATGGAGTTTGGCGGGTAAATTTCCTGCGATTTTAAAAGATAAAGTCGTGGGTGTAGAAGCCACGCGTTTATTTGCTGACGCACAAGCGATGCTTGATAAGTTAATTGGCGAGAAACTATTAACCGCTAATGGTGTCATTGGCTTTTGGCCAGCCGCACAAATTAATGATGACGATGTGGAGGTTTATACCGATGACAGCCGTCAAACCGTGTTAACCACCTTGCACCATTTACGCCAACAAAGCGACAAAGTGAGTGGCAAACCTAACTACTCTTTAGCCGATTTTGTTGCCCCAAAAACCAGTACTGCCCAAGACTATATTGGCGCATTTGCAGTCACAACGGGCTTAGGTGCAGAGGAAGTTGTTAAAGCTTATCGTGACGCAGGTGACGACTACAATGCTATTATGGTGCAATCGTTGGCTGACCGTTTGGCCGAATCCTTTGCCGAGCATTTGCATGAACGCGTGCGTAAAGAGTATTGGGGCTATCAACCTAATGAGCAATTAGATAACGATGCGCTGATTAAAGAGAAGTATGTTGGGATTCGTCCTGCACCGGGCTACCCTGCTTGCCCTGAGCATACCGAAAAAGGCACGTTGTTTGCGTTATTGGATGCCGAGAAAAATGCCAACATTACCCTAACCGAACATTATGCGATGTGGCCTGCTGCTGCGGTGAGTGGTTTTTATTATTCGCTGCCACAAAGCACCTATTTTAATGTGGGCAAGATTGATAAAGACCAAGTGCAAAGCTATGCACAGCGTAAAGGATGGGATATGTTAAAAGCCGAAAAATGGTTAAGCCCGAATTTGGGCTATGAGCCGAGTTGAGACATAAAGCCTTGTATGTTGGGTTATTAACCCAACATACAAAAATCACTCCACCACCCCCCTCACCGCATTAGCTCTACCACTACAAATTACTTTACCTGTTGCATCAATCGTCAGCCCCAAACGTACCGCCGCTTTAAAAGCCTCTAACTGCTCGGCAGAAATAGCTGCCAATTGTGCGCCTAGGCTTGGCGCATCTAACACAACAGACCAATACTCATCAAAACTGCTAAATATACGCTCAACTACAATTTCTTTTGTTTCAACCTGTTGCAACCCTGCTTGAGTCCATAAATCATGTAAAACCTGCAAATTACCTGCATTGGGGCTAGGTGGTAATGGCGCGTTAATATTGCTATTTTTTAACACAGTTCGCACTACATCATAAGGAAAGCCTCCGCCCAATAAATCCCACGCATAGGCCGTTACCAGCCCGCCACTTCGCACAACACGCACCATTTCGGCTACCCCTTTGGCGGGGTCTGGCACAAAAAAGATCACCAAAGGCATCACGGCAATATCAACGCTATTATTGCCATAAGGCAAGTTCATGGCATCGCCTTGTTCAAATTGTGCCGTGTTTAGGCGTGTACGCGCATAGGCTAATTGTGCCTCGGAGGGGTCTATGCCATGTAGAGTGTGAGGGGTGCAACGCTCGGCAATCATTTGGGTAAATGCACCATTACCGCAGCCAATGTCTAACCATTGTTGCTCTGGTTTTGGGGCTAACCATGCCAAAAAAGCATCACCTGCCAACTGACTCCAAACGCCCATATAACGCTCGTAAGCTGCGCCATCGTTAAATTGAATTTGTTCGGTTGTCATAACTCTTCCTTTTAAATTAAGTCGTCTAGATTAAATCATATCATCTAAGTATATTTTTTAGGGCTTTAGCTTATTACAAAGCACCAATTTAGCATCACACCACATCTCATATCTCTGTAAAATGCCGCTACCTTTTATTGGTTTGGATGGATGCTTGTGAAGTCTGTTACCTATCTTGTGTTATTAAGTAGTGTATTGTCAGCTTGTGTGGCTACCCCACCCATTAGCACTCCTCCTAAAAAACCAACAGCTATTGTTAATCCGTCTGTACCTGTTGCACCCCCTATTATTAAACAAGAAAGCTCAATTGCTACAGGTACAAACATCAGCCCTTTATTACCAACTGTTAACCTACCACCGCCACAAACGCCTGTTTTTTCACTAAACATCGACCAAGCACGTGCTTTATTACAACAACTTCTACCTCCCAATATTAAAGACCGCAATGCTTGGCGTAACGATGTATTAACGGCTTTTACTGCGCTTAAAATTCCTTATGAAGCACAATATTTTTGTGCAGCGATGGCGATTATTGAGCAAGAATCCACATGGCAAAGCGACCCAAAGGTGGCTAATTTAGACAAAATTGTCTGGAAAGAAATTGAAAATCGCGCCAGTAAATATCACTTGCCTATGGTTGCGGTAAAGTTAGCCTTTTTAAAACCCTCGCCCGATGGCCGTAGCTATAAGGCGCGTATTGATGCCCTCACAACCGAAAAACAAATGAATACACTTTTTGAAGATATTGTGCTTGATGCCCAAAAAATTGGTTTGCCGTTTGAGATGAAAAACCCGATTCGTACAGGTGGGCCTATGCAAGTTAGCGTGGACTTTGCCCAAAGTCATATTAAGGCATGGCCTTATTATCCTTACAGCTACACAGGCAGTTTACGCCAAGAAGTGTTTAGCCGTCGTGGGGGTTTATATTTTGGCATTGCTAACTTATTACACTATCGGGTTAATTATCCACACATGAAGTATAGGTTTGCCGATTTTAATGCAGGACGTTATAGCAGTCGTAATGCAGCGTTTCAGGCGGCTGTTAGTACACTAACTAAAAAAAAGCTGGTATTAGATGGTGATTTATTAATGTACACAAGCAAGCAAACCAGTAGCACTCAACAACAACTGAGTACCCTAGCCGCTCGTTTACACATGACAACTGATGCCATAGCACAAGATTTACAACGTGAAAAAACCGAGAGTTTTAGTCAAACCTTAGTATTTAAACGGGTATTTGAATTAGCTAACCAACAAACTGGCCGCACGTTGGCGCAACAAATCATGCCAAATATTGAGTTAGTTAGCCCAAAAATCACCCGAAAGCTTACCACCGCTTGGTTTGCAAACAGAGTTGATGGGCGCTATCAAACGTGTATGGCGCGGCAGCTATAAATTACGGCGCAGCCTGACACACACATAAACTTAACGTGCTTTTAAAAGCTTGACCGACTTGAGACAATACGCATTGTTGGTTATTAAGCTCTAAGGTAAATTGAGTTGGTTTATCTAATAACATACCGTCTTTACGCTGCCCCTTGGCCTGACGCAAAGCAATAGGTTCTAAAAAAATAGTTGCTGTTGTGGCAAATACTGTTGGCGAAACATGAACAGGATAATCAATAGCTTGCGCCAACTGTTGTGATAACTGCTGATAACACATTTGGGTGTTATTAGTGGCTAAGACCGCAGGGGTGGCAGCCGTATTAATGACTTCTGACGGTACATTTTGACATGCTGTTAATGCCAATAACGCGATGGGATAAATGAGTTTTTTAAACACGTTATGCCTCTTATAAAAAACTGACATGAGTATTTAAATACTTAGGTCAGTTTTGTGGTTTAGTCTTTTTTATTGCATGTCATCAAAGTCTCTCAAATATCCATTTAAAGCAAAAACAACCAGCTTGTATTATACCTATGCTCTTTCTTGTCTTTCTAGCTCCGCCGCTACACGCGCAGTAAAGATTTTAAGCGTGGCAGACACATAACTTGTATCTGCTAAAGGTTCTCTAAATAACACACAAATTTGCCCCATTGATTGCCCCTGAGAGTCTTCAATTCGGCGACCAACATAAGCCTCAGTGCCAAAAGTGGCCAAGCCCTCAGCAAGTGGGTATTCTTTTTGAACCTCTGAAGCCACAATCCACTCTTTAGTTATTGCACTTAATTTCTCACATGGCGTACCTAATATAGGAACATCAAAATTTTCTATTAACTGGCCATCTTGTACCGCCACCACGGTACGCGAACATACATCTCCTACCTGTGCACGGGTAATCATACCTACATGCGCGCCTAATGCGGCAGTCATGGTTAACACTAAGCGTTGAAAAAACTCCATACCTGTACTTACTGCCACACCATCAGCAATTTGATTAACCGCCGATAAAATACGTTTGTTTTGTTGTTGAGTGCGTAAATTGTCTATGCCATAAGCCAAATTGTTGGCTAGATTTTTTAACAGTGTGATTTCATCACTGGCCACATTAAAGACCGAGCTAGACGTAAGAGTTAGCACGCGACGAACTGAAGCATTTGAAAACAAAGGAAATGCTACGCCGCCCCGAAAGCCTTTTTTTAGCGCAAGATTACGTAAGTATGTCGATATTGACGGGTCTTGTTGCACGTCTTCACAAATAACAACTTGACCACTACGCAAACATCGGCCTGTTGTGCCTTGGCCTCTGGGGTCGTCTTCTGCCCATGTTAGCACTACATTTTCAAATAATACGCCGCTATCTATACTCGCATAAGTAATTGCTTTAATCGTTTTGATTGCATCATTTTTGGCTTCGCCAACCCATGCCATACGATAACCACCCACCTCAACAATTAAGCGACACACATCGTGCATTAATCTTATTTCATCTGTTGCCCTGAGCAGTAAATTATTACATTCACTTAGCAGTCGTAATGCGCGCTCTGCGGCTCTACGCTCAGTCACGTCATGGCCAGATGGCACTAAATATGCAACATGACCTTTAATATCTAGCACAGGATGCAACGAAAAATCAGCCGTAATAAGTTCGCCATGCACATTTTCAAAAATCACATCAAAGCGCGATGATTCACCTTTGGCCGCACGTGTAATTGCATCACGTAATTTTTGACGTGTGACTTCTGAATAAGTCCACCATGGTGTTTCTACAAAGGGCTTACCCAATACATCCTTACGCTCTACACCAACTGCTTCTAAGGCTGTTTTATTGGCATAAGTCACAATACCTTCTAGCGTCATCGTGCCTATAAAAAAAGCCGAACTCAAACCGTCCATGACTTCGCGTAACCGTTGAGAAGCCTTGTCAACTCGCGCTAATTCATTATGGTAATAACCTGTTAATGCCATAATGAATTTCCTTATTAATTAATTTCATCATCACGCGTTAATACTTCTAACAACTCAATTTCAAATACTAAATTAGAGTGAGGTTTAATGTGCGCGCCTATTTGTCGCTCACCATAGGCCAAATGAGCAGGCACCCATAATTGTCGCTTGCCGCCTACTTTCATACCCATAATGCCAATGTCCCAACCTTTAATCACGCGGCCTGTACCAATGACACATTCAAAGGCTTGTCCTCTATCATAAGAGGAGTCAAACTTTGCGCCATCTTCTAACAAACCTGTATAGTGGGTTTTAATTAATGCGCCTTTAATGGCAGTTTTACCTTCACCCAAAACAATATCTGTTACTTTTAATTCATTATTCACATTCTATACTCACTTTTTGTCTAACATATTAAAATAAATATCCCCTATATAGGGGATATTTGATTATTAACCAATACTCGACAAAATTAAATAGTTATTCTTGTTTAGTCGTTGATTCTGCTGATTTTTTCTTCAGTTTTTTGGCCTTTTTCTTTTTGGGTTTATCGCCATCTTCAATTTTGTGCCAATGCTTTAACTGCGCTAACACCAAGCCCATGATGCTATCTTTAGGATGTTTTCCTTTAATATCTAACTCACCCATAGCTTTAGATAATAACAATTCTAAAGCTTGATAAGCGTGATGCACGGCATAAATTCTAAAAACACCTTGCTTTACAGCATCAATAATTTCGGGGCGCAGCATAAGATGACGTACATTTTGCTCAGGAATAATCACGCCCTGTGTACCCGTTATACCCTTTAACTGACACGCGGCAAAAAAGCCTTCAATTTTGGCATTTACACCACCAATGGGTTGAATCTCACCCATTTGATTCATTGAGCCTGTAATACCCAAATCTTGACGAATTGGCAGTTCGGTAATGGCAGAGACTAAGGCGGCAAGCTCGGCCATCGTGGCACTGTCACCTTCTACACCACCATAGTTTTGTTCCATGGCAATACTGGCCGAAAAGTGCAAGGGTTTATCTCGGCCAAACTTGGCTTTTAAATAACTCGATAACAGCAATACCCCTTTGGCGTGTAATGAGCCGCCTAAATCAACAGTACGCTCAATATCCAATACATCACCGCCACCTTGATGCACTGTTGCGGTAATACGTGACGGCAAACCAAATTCACTGTCAGCATAATGGATAACGGTTAGGGCGTTTACTTGACCAATGACTTCGCCTTGACAATGAATAAGCTGTGTTCCTTGGGCAATGTCCTCTAAATACAATTCGCGTAGTTGACCACGACGGCGTTCTTGGCCTGCCAACGCCAAACGAATATGCTCAACCGAGGCATGTTTTTGTTTTTGTGCTTCTGCCCAATAATGCGCTTCACGTAATACATCACCTACACTAGCAGCATGTAAAGAAAGCTTTTGTTGGTCTTCGGCATTGCGTGAGCTTTCTTCAATCAAGGCCATTAATGCGCTACGGTCAAAGGGCATGAGCTTTTCTTTGGCAACACAATCGGCCAAAAAGTGTGCGTACTTTTGCTCGTTATCAGCCGTGCGCGGCATGGTATTGGCAAAGTCGGCTCTAATTTTAAAAAGCTGTTCTAACTCGGGGTCATACTCTTGCAACAAATGAAAGGTTTCTCTGTCGCCTAATAAAATGATTTTGACATCTAAAGGAATCGCATCAGGCTCTAAAGAGATTGTGCCTGTTAAAGTGAGCATTTGTTCTAGCGAAGACAGTTTTAAAGTGCGCGAACGCAAAGCACGTTTGAGACCTTGCCACGCATAGGGCTGCTCTAATACTTGCTCGGCTTCTAACAACAAATAACCGCCATTTGCTTGATGTAACGCCCCTGCCCTAATTAAAGTAAAGTCGGTTGCCACTGTACCCATATAAGTCACTTGCTCTACATGACCCATTAAATTGTAATGCGTCGGCAAGTCTTCAAAAATAACAGGTGCGCCTTTTTTGGGGTTATTACTCACAATCACATTAAATTGATAACGTGACGGAATGGCGTTATCGCTGCTAACGCTGGCGACGGCATCGGGTTCTATTTCTTGGCTATTAACAATCAAATCAACATTTTCGATAACATCTTGCTGATATGCCGCCAAATAATCTACTAAAGGTTTTAAATCGTCATATTGTTCTTTAAGCTTTTTAATTAATGGTTCAACCGCCGCCAACGCCACTTCGTCATTTAACTTTTGAATTTGGTCACGGCTTTGGTCTTCTAATCGGCCTAAACGCTCCGCCAAACGCTGCAAGCGTTTTTCCATTTCTTGTATGGCAGTTTTTTTGGTTTGTTGTTCGGGCAAAGGCAAGGCTTCAAAAGCCTCTGCTAGCATAATTTCGCCCTCACGATTAACAGGCGAAAAGCCATGCCCCCCTTGAGGACGCAAAATCAATTTAAGCTGACGTTTTTCTGCATCTAGGGCTAATTCTTGCAATGCGGTTTGTTGGGCTTGATTTAAGCTATTTTTAAGTGTTTCTACGCGCCCTACATAGCCTTCGTGCTGAAAAGTTGCTTGTACTGCACGACTCAAACTACGCCATAATTTAGTTAAACTTTTTTGTACTAATACCCCTTTGCCTGCGGGTAATTCTAAGGCAATTGGTTTACGTGGGTCGACAAAATTATTAACATAACACCAGTCACTCGGTGCTTCTTCTTGTGCGGCCACTTCGGTTAATAAACGTCTAATCATGGTGCGTTTACCCAAACCGTTTTCGCCAATGGCAAAAATATTATAGCCATCATGCGGCATAGCCAATGCCATGTGTACCGCTTCTTTGGCGCGTTCTTGTCCTAAAAAATCATTAAAAGCCTTTAAGCGACGGGTGCTAGTCGGTAACAACTCTGCTTGCGCAGGCTGATAAAGTTGTGTAATCGCTAAAGGATTAAGCGTCATAAATATTCCTAAAAAATAAACAAAAAGGTCACGACCGCCCCACTCCTTAATAACTGTATAACTCCCTCGCCCTATGGGAGAGGGTTGGGGTGAGGGCTATAAAAAATTATACCGCAGGCAAAGCATAGGTTCCTGTTGCATGAGCCACCAACGTTTGTTGACTATACAAATGCACCGTCAATACCACGCTACGCTTACCTGCTTTAATAATTTTGGCTTGCGCCTGTAAGTCGTGTTGTGTCGGTTTGGCCAAAAAATGAATGCTAAACTCTTGAGTCACTGCCAGTAGTTTTTTTCCATAATGCGCCAATACAGCGGCATACATTGCCGCATCGGCCAAGGTCATCATGGTTGGCCCCGACAGCGTTCCGCCTGCGCGTAACTGGCCTTGATGATAAGGCAACACACAGTCTGCCTCTAAAGGGCGTATGGCACTGACGTAAAACTGTCCGTCTTGTGCAATGCCAACGCTGTCTTGAATCCATTGGGTAATTTGTTGGGGAGAGGACAAAATAATGTCTCCTTTAGGCTAACTACAAGAAAAACTCAGCAATTTTAGCAGTTTAATCGTATTTTTAGCGCAGTTGTTCTAAAATCAGCATCATTTTGTTTGATTTTATGCGGTTTAATCAAACGTGCTGCTCAAAAAACTTGCCAATCGCTAATAATATTAACAGGAGGTTAAGATGGCGAATCGTAACGAGTTAATTATTTGGGATACTGGTTTATACGGGGTTCCTAAGGATTTTGATGAAGCCTTAGAAATGGCCGATGTTTTGTCTGAACAATCAGAAAACAATACATCTTTAATGCTAAAAAAATTTGCAAGCAAGCTAACTAAGTTTGCTAAAAAGGCAAAAGAGGATGATATTTGGGAAGACTATCATCATATTGATGAGGAAGTAGCCAATAATTTATATGCTGCTTTTGTGTTAGAAATGCCAGATAGAGGCTGGGAAGATATTGTAATTAAGATTGCTGAGTTAGCCAGTCAATTTAACTTGGCGATTGTTTATGAAGAAGCAATAACTGCTTTTTTACCCAATAATCAAGTGTTACCCATCGAAAATCTAGTCTATTGGCAAGCACTTAAAGAATCATTGAAAGCAAAGGCTAGCAGTAACTTTCCTAAAACATTAAAGCAATTTAAAAAATGGATGGAGCCACAATGTGAGGCTATGTTAGCTAAACATGGGTTCGTAGAGAGAGTTTTTATTAATGATTTGAGTTTGTACGCATATTTTAGGAAATTGAATGATATTTATCAATACATGATAGTAGGATATCATATTGATCATTATGAATCGGAATTCACACTTTCAATTATGGTCGTGCTGTCACATGATAAAATTAATACAATCTACAATTTATTTTCTTTCTACCCTCTAGACAACTCTTTTAATATTCCTTTTAACTTTGCTTTTTATGACGAATTTAATAAAGTAAGAATCATAAAAACGCACAACTCCACTAATAACTTATTTAAATTTTTAGAAGACGTATTATTGTTTGATTTAAATAAAATACAGAATATTACATCTCTAGACAATTTAGTAAATGGTAATAACCCTTATGGTAACTATCTAAGAACTGGATGTTTTATCCCAATGTGTATCATTACTGCTAGGCTAGCAAACAATCCTCAATACAATGAGTTAGTAAAGCAATTTGAACAAGCTAAATTTTGGGGGGCAAATAATAGTACCCGTACTACGGAATGGCCAAAATTACTAAAATATCTACAAGATGAAGTGCAACCTCTAGAAACAACCACGAATACAGCCGAAGTTAAGGATATTCCAGCAACCATTAAAAAGTATCTAAATCAGGTAGTGGATGAGGATATGGAACAATGGGGGCAATTAGATTGGGATGCTGAATATACCTTTAAATTTTGGTTAATTAAAGATGATGACCAACTCATTAATTTTTTACGTTCTGGTTTAGGCATTGCCATTTGTAATATGCTAGATGAAAATGAAGAAGCGTGGCAAGAAACGAATAAAAACTCAGAAAATGACGACGAATCTATGTTGCGAGAACGGCAACTATTTGCCAAGTATCCTCCAATATATGCGGCAGTCCATGATATTTTTGAGTTTTTTGCTGCTTTTAGCTTTCATGGTTTATCAGTGATTAAAAGTTGGAGTGAAGAAGGGATGCAAAATGTATTACAGGCATTCCAATTATTAGGTTTAGAAAAATTAGCGACTGCTTATAAAGCTGGTAGACAAAACATCCGTGCTTTTAAAACAGTCATGGAGTTTGATATCTCCCAACAACACCTTGAGGTTGCCGCAGCAGTGCGTAAGAATTATCAATTGTTTTTAGTGTAACCCCCTACTCCTTGCCCAGCAACTCGAAGTACAAAACCTTCGGGCATTGCACATTTAAAAATATCCAAAATTGAGCCGATAAAAAACCGTGCAATGCACGGTTTTTTGGTCACTCGCTATCAGAAAGAGCAGATTTTATTTCTGCCTCTGCTATTTCATGAGCTTTTTGGGCTAACCACTCTGTCACTTCCTCATTTACCACACGCTCATAAATTTCTTCGACCGTAAGCGTTAATTGTATAGAGTCAAAGGTAATGGAGTCGCCAAGAAAATACTTCTCAATCGCCCAATTGGTACGCCGCCGTTGAATTTCAATTTTTGCCGAATTTTGATCTACCAATACATATTCTTGTAGTGTTGGAATGCTGGCATAAACTTGAAACTTTGTTGTTTCATCATATCTGCGGGTAGAGGCAGACAAAACTTCAAAAATCAAAACAGGCGTGGTAAGCATGTTGTCTTCGGCTTTTTCAACAGAGCAATCGACAACAACATCAGGATACACATAATCGGCACGTTTATGCGGTGTGGGCGTTTTTACCTTTGTACCTTCCGAAAACACCTGACAAGGCTTAGCTTCAAGATGATTGCCTATTTTACGGGCAAGAGTGCTAACTAGTGTCCCATGCTGGATACTTCCACCTACCATTGCATACACATAGCCGTCAATGAGTTCGTGACGGGTATCGGTTTGTTTTTCCAGCTCAAAGTACGCCTCCTCGCTGATTCTCTCGTCTGGTTTTCGCACAGCTAAAGCCATGATGCACCTCAAAAATTGGTTTTGATTGTTATTCTACGAAAATAGGGTAATTGTCAATACATTACCACGAATGCTAAAAAATCCTATTCACACCAACAAAGGAATCCAAAAATAAACGGTATTTTTAGCGCAATTGTTCTAAAATCAGCATCATTTTTCTTAATACTGTGGACAATATTATGCGTGCCAGTCGTTTTTTGCTTGCTACTCTGCGCGAGACTCCGTCAGATGCGGTGGTTATTTCTCATCAACTCATGCTTCGTGCAGGTTTAATTCGTAAAGTCGGTACAGGCTTGTATAACTGGCTACCCTTAGGTGTGCGCGTTTTGCAAAAGGTACAAAATATTGTGCGCGAAGAAATGAATCGTGCTAATGCGCTAGAAGTGTTTATGCCTGTGACTCAACCTGCCGAATTATGGGAAGAATCAGGCCGTTATGTGCAATATGGCGCGGAGTTATTACGTTTTAAAGACCGTCATAATGCTAACTTTGTGCTTGGCCCAACCCACGAAGAAGTGATTACCGATTTAGCACGTAACGAATTACATTCTTACAAACAGTTGCCAATTAACTTTTATCAAATTCAAACTAAATTTAGAGACGAAATTCGGCCACGTTTTGGGGTGATGCGCTCACGCGAATTTATTATGAAAGATGCTTATTCTTTTCATAGTAATCAAGCCTCTTTGCAAGAAACCTATGATGTCATGTACGACACATATTGCCGTATTTTTGGTCGTATTGGGGTGGATTTTAGACCCGTTCAAGCCGATACGGGGTCTATTGGGGGTGATGGCTCACATGAGTTTCATGTATTAGCCGAAAGCGGCGAAGATTTAATTGCTTTCTCAGACACTTCTAACTATGCCGCTAATATCGAAATGGCTGAAGCTGTGTGTAATACCGTGCGTCCTGTTGCAACACAAACAGCACAGGTCATTGATACGCCCAATGTGCATACTATTAGTGAAGTATGTGAGTTTTTAAAGGTTGATGCCGCCCAAACTGTAAAAACTTTAATTGTACGCGGTGTCGCAGACGACAAAGGCCAATATAGCTTAGTTGCTTTGGTATTACGTGGCGACCACGAACTTAACGAAATTAAAGCCGAAAAACTCGCCCAAGTTGGCTCTCCCCTCACCTTTGCCAGTGAAGCCGAAGTTTTAGCAACCATCGGCTGTAATATTGGTTCTATTGGTGTGCAAGATTTAAAGATTCCTGTATTAGTTGACCGTGCGGCGGCAGCTTTGGCTGATTTTGTGACGGGCGCAAATGTGGATGGCAAACACGTTACAGGCGTAAATTGGGAGCGTGATGCACAAATTACTCAAACGGTTGATATGCGTAATGTGGTGGCTGGTGATGCCTCGCCCGATGGTCAAGGTCATTTAGTATTAAAACGCGGTATTGAAGTAGGTCATATTTTTCAATTAGGACAAAAATACTCTCAAGCTTTAAATTGCACGGTGTTAGGTGAAGATGGCAAACCGTTTGTAGTAACGATGGGTTGTTATGGTATAGGAGTAACTCGGGTTGTGGCCTCAGCTATTGAGCAAAATTTTGATGAGCGCGGTATTATTTGGCCAGATGCCATTGCCCCGTTTCATATTGCTTTAGTACCTATGAATTGGCCAAAATCACAACGCATTCAAGAAGAAGCGCAAAAACTCTATGAGCAATTAACTGCCGCAGGTTATGAGGTATTTTTTGATGACCGTAACGAAAGACCGGGTGTTAAATTTGCCGACATTGAACTGATTGGTATTCCACATCGTTTGGTAATTGGCGAAAAAGGCTTAGATGCTGGCACGATTGAATATAAAGGTCGCCGTGATGCAGAGGCTAGGGATATTCGTTTTAATGAACTACTCAACTTTTTGAGTAAGCAAGTTAAAAAGTAATGTCACAAATAAAAAAGCCTGCGTTTAAGCAGGCTTTTTTGTTTTAATATTAAAAGCGTCCCTTCGACTCCGCTCAGGGAACTTCTATTTAAAGCCCAACATTAACTGTAACCAACCTGCAAAAGCACCTGTTACTCCACCTAAAACAATCAAAATCCATTCGTCTTCTCTAAAGGCAGGACGTAATAAGTTTTGAAACTCTGTAGGAGTTAACTGCTTCATACGCTCTAAAAATAACTCATTCACTTTAGCGGCACGACTTTCGTTTAGCTCAGGGTCAGACATAGGCACCATCGTGGCTACAATCGACTTATCAATAATAGTATCTTTAAGTTTGGCGTACTCTTCCCATCCCATTGTCATTTGTAATGCAGTACGTACAATTGGCGTATCTAGTAACTTACTGACATGACGCTTGACGAGTTTACGCGTTTTTTCGGCTTTAGGGCCAAACATCATCTCATTCATGATTTGTTTAAGCGTAAATAGCTCGCGGGTACTCACATACGAAAACACTTCCGACACTTCGGCCTGACGGCGCATAAACGCCCCGTGCATGGTAATCCCCATCACTTTTTTAGGCTCAATCGGGTTAAATACCATCCAAATCGCAATCCAGTTAGTGAGTAAGCCCCACAGTGCCGCCCAAAAAACCAGCGTCCAATGCCAAGGCACTACTAACCAAACAACCATTTGCACACAGCCAAAAAATAAACCTATAAAAAAGCTAATATGCCAAATAAAGTTAATTTCTTTTTGGCCTACACGTAAAAACATGCGTACCATCATGGCACGGTCATTTTCCATTTGACTAACAACCATTTGACGCATATCAACTAAGTTTTCTACATTAAATGTCAGTTCTGTGACCAAGTCTTCCATCACTTGTGGCACTTGTTTACGCACATGACTATATACACGACGCTTAATACCCGCAGGTAAGTTTTCCCATAAGGTTCGATTGCGCTCTAACATCACTTCATCAATAAAATCCTCAATGGTTTCCATCAAGGTTTCACTCACAAACTCTGCCATTTCATCGGGCTTCATTTCTCTAAAAAACTCATCTAATGAGCCAATTTTAGATAAGGATTGATCAACCAAAATACCCGAAATTTTTCCCGCTTTACGAGGCACAATACCTTGCCAACCTAAGGGTAATCTACCTATATGAAAGCCCCAAAAAGTAATGGGGTAAAACACCATTTTGAGTGCCATCCACACATGCAACCACGTCACCACAGACGCCACGATAGGAATAGTAATAAAGCCCCAAAAATCAGGACGAGCGAGAATTTGTTGCCAAATATTAGAGATTGCGTCCATTAGTCGCGGTCACCTTACAAGTCTATTAAATCGTTAACGCGTTGATAAATCCCGCATCATGTTAAAACATTTTTAGCGCAGTATTAAAACTAATAAAGACTCTAGGCGCAGCAGGCACACCATCTTTGGCTCCACCATCTAGTTTACGAGAAAAACCAGACCCCATCCCTACCGATACTGTTTTACGCGTATGTTCATTAACCCATTGATAGCTAATATCTAAGCCTGCACCGTTACGGTTGTAATCACCTCCATTGGATGAGGCTGCAATAACATGTCCCAAAAATGCACCTACAAAATAACCTGACTCATCACGCTCTGCGGTAATAGGATAACGCCAGCCTATATTAAAAGCTGCCCCTGCATCAGACTCCATAAACTTACCTGTACGTGCATAAAAGTTACCTAAATCGGTAACAGTTTCGGCATTAATGTTAAGCATATCGTCAAATAAGCCAATACCTATATAGGTAGAAACGGGCTTTAATTTAGCCATTATATTTTGTGTTTTTTGGCTATACGTTAAAGGCTGTTCTGTAACAGGTTGTTCTTCTTCGGCCATTGCCACTGTTGATAATAAACAAGGAATAACCACCAACAAAGAAAGGTAACGCGCCATAAAAAAATCCTCAAAAAGAAAAGCAAACTCACCGACGAGTTTTTATATTTTATGATTTACGCCTGATGATAGTATGAGCAGCGTAAATCCGAAGCTATCGTTTTTATTTAGGTTTGTGTTTGTATATCACTTGCTCGGGCGAAGCAATCATTTGCGGTAATAGCGCACCAACAACCATACCTACAATAGCGGCTAATAAACCTGCTAATTGTGGTGGCCATAAGCCTTCGGGGGCTATTGCTTCTAAAAATACCCATACCACCAAACCAAATACCATCGAAAATACCGCACCCTGCGTACTCGCTTTTGACCAATAAACACCCGCAGCCAAAGGCACAAAAGCAACCACTAAGGTGACTTTATAGGCATTTTCTACCATCTCAAAAATAGAGGAGTTAGAATTTACAGCAAACAAAGTCACAAAACAGCCAAAGATTAACACGACTACACGAATAATCCATAAAAAGCGTGTATCAGAAACTTTACCAAGGAATGGACGTAAAATATTTTCGGTAAAAATAGTCGATGGGGCTAATAAAGTCCCTGAGGCGGTACTCATAATAGCAGCTAATAATGCCCCAAAAAACATCACCTGAGCTAATAATGGCGTATGGTGTAATACAAGGGTTGGCAAGACTAACTGACTGTCTTTGGCTAATAAACTTGTAGTCATTTGCTCATCAATTAAAAAGGCCGAATACGCCAAAAAAATAGGCACAAAAGCAAAAATAAAATACAAACTACCACCAAGCACCGCACCATGTACGGCGGTATTTTCATCTTTAGCCGACATCACCCTCTGAAACACATCTTGCTGCGGTATCGAGCCTAAAGCTAAGGTTACAAATGCACCTACAAAAGCCAAAATACCTGCGAGTGTTGGTTCTGGCCAAAAATTAAATTTATTAGCCTGTGCTGCGTGTTCAATCACCGCCATTGTGCCGCCATTAATTTCATCTGTAACCACATAGCCTACATACAACATACCCAATACGATAACAATCATTTGCATAAAATCGGTTAAAGCCACCGACCACATACCACCATATATAGTGTAAGAAATAACAATGGCTGCGCCCATGACTATGCCCATATCTTGGCTAATTGCACCATGTGACAACACATTAAACACTAAACCCAAAGCAATCATTTGAGCCGAAACCCAGCCCAAATAAGACAACATAATGGCAACAGAGGTTGCTAATTCAACACCACGTCCATATTTTTGTTTAAAAAAATCGCCAATGGTAACTAAGTTTTTACGATACAAATGACGCGCAAAAAACACACCCACCAAAATCAAACACACAGAAGCACCAAAAGGGTCAGCCACAATGCCATGTAAACCCTCTTGAATAAATGTGGACGATGTACCCAATACTGTTTCTGAGCCAAACCATGTTGCAAACACAGTGGCCGTTGTAATATGCAAGGGCAAACGTCGCCCTGCCACAATATAGTCGGTACTGTTATGTACTCGTTTAGCGGCATATAAACCAATGCCGATTGACAACAATACATACAAACCCACGAACACATTTAACATGGTCTTCCTCACGCTGATGCTATTTATTAGGAGGACAGACTTACGCTTATTTACTAAGGTGGCGTAAGTCCTAAACAAAAATTGGGCGCGATTCTAAAATCTAATCTAGCAAAAGTCGCCTTTTTTAAATAATTATTTTAAAGCCTAAGTATTTTAGCTGCGCTATATCAGCGACAGGCGCAACATTAAGACGGAATGCAGAGCATTCACGTCTTGGCCAATAGTTTTTACGTAAGGCATCAAAGGCACTCGCTCGCTCATTATCAGTTACGATATCCAATGTTTTTCTAAATGCGTGATCATCGTGTTGTATAGGATAAATACTCTGCAATAAATGAGCGTAATTTTGCCATAAACTAGCTAATAAAGGCCAAGATAAGCTTTGTGATAATGGCGGCAAAAAGTCCGCTAATTGATGCTGAGGTGCTTGATGCAAAAATTCACACAAGGCACTATAAATCATTTCTGTACCACGCCACTTACCTTCTAAGCTATATCCTGCAATATGCGGTGTTATTAGGTCTGTCTTATGAGCCAAACATCTATTAGGTAGTGGTTCGTTTTCCCACACATCTAAAATTAACGCGCCTAAATGCTTGGGATTAAGCGTAATAAAATCTAATAAAGCCTGATTATCAATCGCTGCACCACGCCCCGCATTAAGTAATATCGCTCCCGATTTAAGCAAAGGTAAATTGTGTGCATTTAATAAATGATAACTAGAATATGTACCTGTTGTGGTTAATGGGGTATGACAAGACACCACATCGGCTTGTTGCAATAAATCGGCTAATTCAACTTGTTGAATATCGGCATGATGCGTAAATGGATCATAACCAATCACCTCAAAACCTAATTTTTGAGCCAACCGCGCCAATAAAGAACCCACATTACCTAAACCTACAACACCTAGCACTTTATTTTGTAAGCTTATTTTTTTGGTTTTACTCACATAAGCCAATGCAGCAAACACATACTCCACTACACTTTGCGCATTACACGCAGGCGCAGTACGCACAGTAATTTTTTGTTCAGCAAGCCATGTTTGGTCCATATGGTCAAAACCAATGGTGGCACTGCCTACAAAACAAACCGAACTATCTTGCAATAATGCGGCATTTACAGGTGTTACCGAGCGCACCAACAGCACATCGGCACTCTTAACTTGTGCAGCCGACAATTGGCGACCTGCATAACACCTTAATTCGCCAAAATGCCCAAAAAACTCATTTAATAAGGCTATATTTTCATCGGCAACAATTTGCATTAGCACTCTCTTTACTCATAAAGAAACAGGTTACAAGCCCTTATTTTGCCCAAAAACTGTGTCAAATGTCATTTTTTTTGTCGGTTGTTGGACAAATTACACAATCTTCCTTTGACGAATAGGGGCTGCTTATGCGTTAATCTTCCCCATGGCTTTTTCAGGACTTGCACGTTTATCATCCTTTTTTTAAGTATTTTAACGATAACGGCGCATGTTACTCATAAAAAACGGTTTTAACATAAACCTTTTTTAATTAAACAGGTACGGTTTTACATTTGGGTAGCGGTATTTATTAACGGATAGCAAAAAGCCAGCGTGAGTTTCATCTTACTCACGATTATTTTAAATTTGGCACCTTAGCCAAAGGCTATCTATATATCCTGTTAATAAATCGCTAAGACTTTTTAACCATAGCGACTGATAAACATTATGAACAAGGGATATTCTCTACTACTCGTTGGTTTTTTAGCCACTGTTTTTAGCAGCGCCAGTTTTGCAGCTGGTGAATCTAGCTTACCGTCAGACTTACAAGATTTAAAATCTGATGTCCTCTCTTTAAATCGTGACATTACCCAACTCGAAAGCGAACTTTTATTTCCTAGCTCTAGCACCACTATTTTAGTTGGGGTAAATGCAGGCAGTAAATTACGTTTAGTTGATGTCAAACTCAACATTGATGGTCAAACCATTAGTTACCATGCCTATTCTGAGCAAGAAATTTCTGCTTTAAATAAAGGTGGTTTACATCGCTTGTTTTTAGGTAATGTTAATAGTGGCTCGCATGCCATTAAAGCGACTGTGACCGCATACGATGCCGATGGTAAAGACTTTCAGCGTACCGTAAATTACAGCTTTAATAAAAACAACTTACGCAAGATTATCGAAATTAAAGCAGGTGATGATAGTACACGTACCGAACCTGCTAAATTTAGTTTTCGTGAATGGGAAAGCAAAAATTAAATTTGTGCTTTGCATCAATCACTTTTTATTCGTTTAGATGTATTAAAGATAAACACGATTGATTGAAGCATAACGCTACCAATATGCTGTTAATACCTTTGTTTGTATAGGTTCAATTGGTCTTTAAGGTATTGCTACTGGAACAACACACGATGATAAAGCGAATCATGGAACACAAGCAGCGACTTTCTACTCTTGCGCTGGCTGTTGCCCTGTCGAGCCAGTCCGCTTGGGCTGTTGATTTAAACAAACGTTTGGATGTGTCTAGCGACACCCGTGAGCCTGTTTTTGGTCAAATTTATTATGACTATCATATGGGACAGCGTTTCTCCGCACTCAACATGACACTTCTCGAAAAAAACAAAGGGATGTTTCGTGATGAAGATGCAGAAACCGAAAGCTTACTAGGTGATTTATACACCGAGTTTGGCCTTCCTAGAGAAGCAGACGTTGCCTTATCACGTGTTCAAGCACAAGATATTCCTTCTAGCACCCGTAATATGCCGTGGTTACGCTATGGAGATTATTTATTTAAATTAGGTAATGATGTTGTTACCGAAAATTATCTACGTAAACCACCACAAAACCTCACTAACGAACAAGAATCTCAACGACGTTTATTATTATCTAATGTACTCATCCGTAAAAAGAGTTATGCAGAAGCTGTGACTTTGTTGGTGGATATGCCAAGTAAAGGGGCTTTAGGTAGTTACGGCCTTTACAACTTAGGTATTGCTTACATTCAAGAAGGCAAAACTGATTTAGGTATTGTGCAACTCAACGAGATGATTCGTACCGCGAACGATGACAATGAAAGCCTTGATTTAAAAGATAAAGCTGCTTTAGCGATTGCCTATCGTTATTTACAAGATGGTAATTATGTTGGCGCACGTGAGTCTTTATTACGGGTACGCTTAAAAGGCCCATACAGTAACTCGGCTTTACTTGCACTGTCGTACTCTTATTATCTTAATGTGCAATATCAAGATGCCTTGCCTGCTGCTTTAGAGCTACATAGTCGTAATCCGTCAGACCCTGCCGTACAAGAAGCTTTTTTGTTGGCTAGTCGTGTCTATGAAGACTTAGGTGCTAATAATCAGGCATTATCCAGCTATCGTGTCGCCACCATGACACTACGTAACCAGTTACTTGAATTAGAACGTACCGCACGCCGTATTGATGAAGATAAATGGCCAGATGTGCTATCACCTATGCCTGTTAATACCGTTGATGCCGATCCATTAAACGTTAAAATTATTCCTGCAACCAACGATGCAATTATTGCAGGCTTATTTGCTAAGTTATTTGCCTCATCACAATTTCATGAAGAGTTTAAGTCATACCGCCAACTACAGCGTATGCAAGAATTGTTAGATGTACGCCTACGTGACCTAGATGCTTTAGAGGAAGTGGCTACCACTCTCGAAGCACGCAAAACACAACTGCCTCAATTAAGTGAAAAAATTAAAGCCCTACGTGATAGCTATGTCGTATTAGTCAAAAAATGGCAAGATGCACAAGTTCGTGCTAAACAAATGGGTAATAACGCCAACGCTTATACCGAAGCCGCGACACAAGCCGAAACAGCTCGTTTACAACAGATTAATCGTTTAGCACGTAAAGTAAATAAACTTGAGGAAAATGAACCTCAAGCAAAAGACTTAAGCGAAAGAGTCGATCGTCTACGTGATTTAACTCAATTTGAAATCGCACGTCATGCCGCATCACGTGATGATATTTATCGTAAACTACAAGAATCTACTGACGACTTACGTGAAACTAAGATGCGCTTAACGGCACTTGATACCTTACTTGCCGATAATACAGCCATTATTGACCAAAAGAGCAGCACTAAATTTGCTAGCTTACGTGATAAAATTAGCAAGCTAAAAGTACAAATTGCTGATGAGCGTGTTGCCCATCAAATCCATTTACGAACCTTAGCTAAAAGCTTATTAGAAGAACATCGTCAACGACTCACGACGTATATCACCGAAACCTATCTAGGGATGGAACGTGTAGAAAAAATTCTCACACCAGCCCCCTCAAAAGCCAGTGATAAATTATGATTGCTAAAAACTTTTTTTATCAGCTCACCCCTTTAGCGGTAGCCATTGCTTTTTTGAGTGCTTGTAGCTCTGCGCCTACAACACCGACCTATGTTGTTAAACAACCCAGTGCCGTAAAAACACTGGCTAGCTTAGACACGAGTGCCATCTCTATTATTGACGATGCGACTTTTAATGCGGCACCTCAAACATCGAGCAATAATCCAAGTCGCTCTTCTGCTGATGTTGTTGCAGAATATATAGAGGCAAATCAAACATCGCCTCATAGTCTTGATGCTGTCATTAATAAGCAACTCAATGAAGCACTCTATGATCGCTTAATTGCTGACGCTAAAAAAGCACCCAATGCAGGCGTAGCAACCGCTTACTTAAATGTAGCGCGTCGTTTAAAATCCTCAAAAAATGATGGTGATTTAGACAAAGCCGAACGTGAATTACTCACCAAAAATGTAGCATTTTATCAAGACTTACTAACGCGCATGCCTGCTACCGAATCTAAAGCAGATGTTTATTACGAGCTTGCCAAAAATTACGATTTGCTTACTCAAAAAGATGAATCTATTGCCGCACTTAAAATGCTAGCTGAGCAATATCCAGAAACACCGTATCTTACTGAAGTTAACTTTCGTTTAGCCGAAGATGCTTTTGCTAAAAATCGCTTTGCGGAGTCTGGAAACTATTACGCTAAAGTCTTAGAAGACAAAAAATCAGGCTTTTATGACCAAGCGTTATACAAACGTGCTTGGTCATTATATCGCTCTGCTGACTTTGATGCGGCTTTGCCTTTGTTCTTTAGTTATGCTGACAAAATTTGGGTTAAAGTTAATAAAAGCACACAAGAAGAAGAATCCTTACAAAATGCCTTGGACGTTATTAGCTTATCGTTTATTCAAATGGATGGCCCTCGCTCGCTCAATGCCTATTTTGATAAAAATGGGACTAAGTTTTATGAATCCATTATTTATAATCGTTTAGCCAAAACCTACATAGACAAAAAAATCTATAAAGATGCCGCCGAAACGTATGCTACATTTATCGAGCGTCACCCCTTCGATCCTGATGCACCAGAGCTTAGCTCGGCGATTATCAACACCTATGATTTAGGCGGATTCCCATCGCTTGTTGTAACCGCCAAAGAACAGTTTGTTGAACATTACAATACTGATAGCACCTATTGGCAGCAAGCAAGCCCTGCAATACAAGACCGCTTACGCCCTACTCTCGAAGGCCACATTATTGAGTTAGCCAAACATTATCATGCAACCGCTCAAGAAACAGGTCAAATTGCAGATTATGAAAAGGCTGCCAAATGGTATCGCGCCCATTTAGCCCTCAACCCTAAAGAAGAAGACGCGGTTGCTGTTAATCAGTTATTAGCTGAGGTCTTATACGCTTCTAAAAACTATCCAGAAGCAATTACCGAGTTTGAAAAAACTGCTTATGGTTACAGTGCTAATCCAAAAGCACAAGATGCCGCTTATTTTGCGTTATTAAGCTATCAAGATTGGGACAAATCCTTAGGTACTGATTTAGATGCACGCAAGAAAATTATGCCGCAACGTGTAGCCAGTACCATTAAGTTTTCCGAAAAATTCCCAGAAGACAAAAATACTGCTATTGTCATGCAAGGTTTAATTCAATATTTGTATGAGAACTACCAAGACTACGACGATACAGTTAAACAACTAAGCCAAGATATTGAAAACCAAGTTAAACGTATTGTAGCTACCTTCCCGCAACAACCAAGCTCTGCGTTAATGGTACAAGGTTTAACTAATCTGTACTTACACTTTAAAGATTATGATAGCGCAGTACGTACGGCAGCAGCTTTGTTAGCGATTGAGCCTCCTGTTGACGAAAAACTACGCATCGAAGCCGCAACCGTTATTGCTGATGCACACTTTGACAAAGGCAATTTAGAAGAAGCCGATAAAGCTTATCAACAAGTTTTAGCCTTTAACATAAAAGACCCTAAACAAAAATCCGTGTATCAAGACCGTTTAGCAACGACTTATTATCGTCAAGCAGAAAAACTGCGTGATGATAAAAATCCAGAACAAGCCGCTCAAACCTTTCTAAAAGCAGCCGAAGTTGCTAGTGATGCCAAGCTAAAAGCTACTGCCGACTTTGATGCAGCAGACGTATTGTATAAAGCCGAGAAATACCCAGAAGCTATTCCTATTTTGATTGCCTTCAAAACCAAACATCCTGATAGCCCCCTAGCACAAGACATGCTCGAAAAGCTTGCTTTTGCCTACGAAAAATCGGGTGATTTGACGAATGCGGCTCAACAATTCCAAGCAATTGCGGTGCGCGATCAAAAGAAAAATCCTGCGGCTGCACGAGAAGCGATGTGGGCTGCTGCAGAAACCTACGAAAAGGCACAACAGCCTGAGCAAGCACTTAAAATTTATCAGCAAGTTATTGCCGATGCTAATAACCCAGTTGATTTACGTGCCGAAGCCTACAACCGTAGTTATGTTTATTACACCAAAAACAACCAAAACGACGAAGTACAAAACACACTTAAAGGCATGGCACAGTTTTATGACAAATTAGGCGACAAAGCACCGCCTCGTGTTAAATATTTAGGTGCAATGGCTCACTTTAAACTTGCACAGCCTATTTACGATAGTTTTGCCGCTATTGCATTAACACAACCGCTTAAAGTAAGTCTTGCTCCCAAGAAAAAGGCCATGCAACTCGCTATTAATACGTACAACAGAGTTGCCAGTATTGGCGTTGCAGAATTTACGACTGCGGCTAATTATCAACAAGCCTTAATTTATCAAAAGCTTGCGGCTGATTTAATGAATAGCGAAAAGCCTAAAAGTATGAATGCACTAGAACTTGAGCAATATACTATTTTGCTTGAAGAGCAAACCGAACCTTTTAATCAAAAGGCTATCGACATTTTTAAAGCTAATACAAATCTTGTAACTCAAGAAGTGTACGACACCTTTGTACAGAAGAGTTTTGCCGCTTTAGCCGAATTAGAGCCGGGTCGTTATAATAAAAGCGAACTTGTTGAAGACGCTATTAACGCGATTTATTGAGGAATAATGCATGTTTGCGTCTAAAAAATTAGGTTTTACGTTAGTATTAAGCAGTCTATTGGCTGCTTGTGCCTCCACGCCTAAACCCTCTTCAGACACATCTGTTGTTACTGTAGAGACAGAGACTAGCGAGGTCGATTTAGAGCAGCTCGCCAAAGAACGCGCTTCTCAAGGCTTGGTTGCAAAAAAATCCGAGGCTCAAGAAAAAAACGGCGTTATCGCTGACAACTCTAAAGAACCTCAACTAGATAATATAAGTGATGAGTTAAAAACCTTAGCCAAACCTCTTGCTGCCGATTATGGGCGTGCCGTGGTGTTGATGAAAGCCAATCAACTCGATGAAGCCTTTGCATTATTTGAAGAGGTTCAAACAAAAGCCCCTCAATTAACAGGCCCGTTACTTAACCAAGCACTGATTCATATTAAAAGGCAACAATACAAAGAAGCCAACATATTATTGCAAAAAGCCATTGCTGCTAACAGCAAAAATCCTTTTAGCTATAACTTACAAGGCTTTGTATATCGTCAATTAGGGCAATTCAAAAAAGCGCGTGAGGCATACGAACAAGCCTTAGCCTTAAGCCCTAATTATGCCAAAGCACACTTTAATTTAGGTGTATTGGCAGAGTTGTATTTACAAGACTTGCCTTTAGCTCTTACCCACTACGAAGCCTATCAAAACACACAAACTGAAGCAGATAGCACAGTTGCTAAATGGGTCATTGATTTGCAAAAACGTACAGGTGTATATAAAGCACCCGTTAGAAAACCAGCCGTTACAGAAGCTATTATTGAAACACCACCTGCTATTGAAGCCACAAGCGTCGATAACAACACAGAAAACGCAAAAAATAGTGAAGAAATGACTCAAGAGACTGCCACTTCTTCATCAGAAACCGTAAAATCATCTCCCACAGAGACCGATACAACATCGGTAACAGGAGTACAGCCATGAACTCAACACGTTTTTTAATTTGTCTAACTTGTCTCATGTTTAGTGCCACTGTATTTAGTGCTGAAAAGACCAACTCTGTAAAAAAAGACTCAACAAATAATGTTGATATTTCTAACGGGACGGATGTTATTGGCAGTAAAGATGCACCATTAGTATTAAACATCGTGCCATGGAAAGATAAAGAAAATACTTTACCTAAAAATCCTTTATCGGCTTCGGTACTACAAGAGAGCTTGGCTCCTATTGAGCGTGACGTTGTTTCACGCGAAGTGGGATATTCACGCGCACTACAAGAACTTCTTCCACTTTCAACGGTAACCCCGTAATTTTTTTTGTTTAACAGGAGTATTAATCATGACTGACGCAATTCGTTTTATTCAAGATGGTGGATTCTTTATGTACCCCATTTTATTAATTCTATTTGTTGGTATGGGTATTGTTATTGAACGTTTTATGTTCTTAAATCGCGTAAAAAATGCTAACAAAGCCTTGTGGGATGACGTTTATCCTTCCATTCAAAAGGGTGATACCGAAAAAGCACTTAAAGCCGTTAAAGATAATGAAACTGAAATTGGTCGTATTTTAGACTACGGTTTAACACGTAATCGTACTGCTAAAAATGTTGAAGACGTAGAAACATCCATGGAAGAAGCCTTAATGGAAGTTTTACCACGCTTAGAGGCACGTACACCTTTTATTGCCACCTTTGCTAACGTCGCTACCTTATTGGGTTTATTGGGTACAGTACAAGGTCTTATCGTTGCGTTTGCTGCGATCGCTAATGCTGATCCTGCAGAAAAAGGCAATTTATTATCTAGCTCTATTTCTGTTGCCATGAACACCACCGCTTTTGGTTTGATTGTTGCTATTCCTTTATTATTAGCCTATGCCTTCTTACAAAGCCGTACAGGTGAAGTGGTTGAAAGCTTAGAAATGGCCTCCATCAAGCTATTGAATGCCTTACGTCAAATCCGTAACAACGCTTAATTATCGCTTTAAGCGTTGATATAAAAGAGGAGTTGATTATGAGGTCACGCGCTAAAAATCGTGACACGAATCCGGAGTTAGACATCACCTCGTTCATGAATTTGATGGTGATTCTTATCCCTTTCTTGTTACTCGATGCCGTTTTTACCCAACTGGCCGTGTTACAAATTTCTATGCCAAGTGGCGCGGGTGCCGCTAGCGATGAAACAAAGCCACCTCTCGTACTAGAAGTTATGGTGTATAAAGATAAGTTTTTAGTGGCTGACCGTCAAACAGGTCCCTTAAAAACTATCAACGTTGATGCTCAAGGTAAATTTGATTACAAAGCATTGAATGACTATTTACACACGATCAAAACTCAGTATCCATTGGTTACAGAAGCGAGCATCTTGCTTGAGCAAGACACAGCCTATGACAAGTTAATTCATACCATGGATGCTGTACGTATTATTACGAGTGATGCATCAGGCAAGCCCGCAAAATATGCGTTGTTTCCTGATGTTAGCATTGGTGATGCGCCACCCGATATTGGAGGTGGCAAATGAAAGATCAAAGTCCACGCGTTAAACGTCATGCGCGTTTACAAAAACGTCTTAAGTCGCAGGCCAACCTAAACTTGACCTCACTAATGGATATTTTTACGATTTTGGTATTTTTCTTATTAGTCAGCTCTAGCAACCCTTCGAAGCTACCTGATGCAGAAAAAGTTAAACTCCCTACTTCTGTTGCCGAAACAGAACCCAAAGAGACAGTTGTTGTTACGATTACTAAAGATGATGTTTTAGTACAAGACATGAAAGTCTCTACCGTAAATGATATCAAGGCACTCAAAACGGAGTTCATTCCTAGTTTGGCAACAGAATTAAAATATCGCGCCTCCAAAACTGTCGCTCCTCTAAATGAGCGTGGTTTTCCTGAACGTGAAGTTACTATACTTGGTGATGAAACAACGCCTTATACTGTTATTCGCAAAGTCATGGCAACATGTAGCGAAAATGACTATGCCAAAATCTCCTTTGCCGTTGTGCGTGGAGGAAAACAATAATGTCAACACATCTGATTCGTGGTTTTTTGCCGTGGGATGAATTACCAGAAAATGCCACTCGTGCAAAACGCATTAACGCGGTTGCCTTGGTACTGGCGATTTTATGTTTTGTCATCATCCCATTCATCAAAGTTCCACCTGTGCCTCGTACAGAAACAAAAGTTCCTGAGCGTATTGCACGGATGATAGAACGTAAGGTCGAGTTGCCTCCTCCTCCTCCTAAACCTCCAGAAATTAAGAAGGAAGAGAAAAAAGAAGCTAAACCCGAAGATAAGCCAAAAGTTGAAAAACCTAAGCCTATCGAAAAAGAGCCTGTTGCCAAAGCAAAACCAACAGACAATCAAATAAAAGTGGCTAAAGAAAAAGCTCAACAGCAGATAAACTCTGTTGCTGATGACTTAGCCGACTTACGCGATATGGATGTGGTTGCTACATCTAAGCCAGCAACAGGTGGCTTGCAAAAAGACAATGGAGGCCCTGCGGGTACCAGTCGTAATATGCTAACCAGTAAAGCAGGTGCAGGCTCAGGTGGCGTTGCTTACAACGGTGCGTCAAGCTCTGGTTTTGGTGGTGGTGTTGCAGGTGGTAGCGGCAGCAAAGGCAACCTTGGCTTAGGTAGCAAAGGCACAACCAATATGCAAGGCAAGCAAATTGCCGCTGCAGGTAATGGTAAAGCTGACGGAGAAAAAACTCGAGGCGAAGGCGGCATTGGTAAACGTACTCAAGAAGATATTCGTCGTATCTTTGACCAAAATGGTGGACGTTTATATCAAGCTTTCCAACGTGCATTAAAAGATGACCCTAGTATGGAAGGTGTTGTACGCTTAAAATTGGTAATTGACCCTAGTGGTAAAGTCACCAGTTGTGATGTTGCATCAAGCGATTTAAACAACTCTGAACTTGAGTCAAAAATTGTTGCACTGGTTAGAGGTTTTAACTTTGGTGCCGATGAAGTTGAGATCTGGAAAGGAACTTATCCGCTCAATTTTTATCCACAATAAGCATAAAACTAAAAAAGGCGCATTATTTGCGCCTTTTTTTATTTCAAAGTATTGAGATTTAGTGACAAATTGACAATTTTAGAGTATGCTTGCCGCCCTATTGGAGGTGTGGCCGAGCGGTTTAAGGCACCGGTCTTGAAAACCGGCGAGGGTTTACCCCCTCCGTGAGTTCGAATCTCACCGCCTCCGCCAATATTTTCTTAGCCTTAATGAGGCTAATGCAGCTTACAAGCTATTCTTTTTTCTGACTTACGCAATCATTGTGTATTACTTGCATAATCAGGCCAAAATGGCCTTTTGTTCGTCAGTTGATGACCTTCTTTATACTCACTATCAGGACACCCCTGTAGTGCATGGATGTTTTTTTAGTTAATTGGGCCTCATACCATGAGTCAAACTACTGTCAATGTTCCCGCTTTTGTTAAACACACTCAACTTATTGCTTGGGTTTCAGAAATTGCTGCACTTACACAACCAGATCGTATCGAGTGGTGTGATGGTAGTGCCGAAGAAAATCAACGTTTATTAGACCTAATGGTTAATACAGGGATGATGCTTAAGCTCAACCCTGAAAAACGTCCTAATTCGTATTTAGCAAGCTCTGACCCTTCAGATGTTGCGCGTGTAGAAGAACGTACCTTTATTTGTTCTCAAAATCGCATTGATGCAGGCCCTACTAACAACTGGGAAGACCCAGCCGTTATGCGTACTAAGCTAAATGGCTTGTTTGCAGGCTGTATGCGTGGTCGTACCATGTATGTTGTTCCATTCTCGATGGGACCTTTAGGCAGTCATATTGCTCAAATTGGCATTGAATTGTCTGATAGTCCTTATGTTGTCACCAATATGCGTATTATGGCGCGTATGGGTAAAGAAGTTTATGACGTATTAGGCACTGATGGTAGTTATGTACCTTGTGTACACACCGTAGGCAAACCAATTTTAACCGCCGATGACGACGTTAAATGGCCATGTAATCCCGAAAAATATATTGTTCATTACCCAGAAACCCGCGAAATTTGGTCTTTTGGTTCGGGTTATGGCGGCAACGCCTTATTAGGCAAAAAATGCTTAGCCTTGCGTATCGCTTCTGTTATGGGGCGTGATCAAGGTTGGTTAGCCGAACATATGTTAATTTTAGGTGTGACGAACCCTAAAGGTGAAAAACACTATGTTGCTGCGGCGTTCCCTTCTGCCTGTGGTAAAACCAATTTTGCAATGTTAGTTCCTCCTGCAGGTTTTGAAGGTTGGAAAATCGAAACCGTCGGTGACGACATTGCATGGATCAAACCACACAAAGATGGTCGTTTGTACGCTATTAATCCAGAAGCAGGTTTTTTTGGTGTAGCTCCGGGTACAAACACAACCACTAATCCAAACTGTATGGCAACTTTAGATGAAAACGTTATTTTTACTAACGTTGCTTTAACAGATGACGGTGATGTTTGGTGGGAAGGTTTAACCAAAACCGCTCCTGCACATTTAATTGACTGGACTGGCCAAGATTGGACACCAGATTGTGGCCGTAAAGCCGCTCATCCAAATTCTCGTTTTACTGTTGCTGCGGGTCAATGCCCTTCGATTGATGCTGATTGGGAAAATCCAAACGGTGTACCTATTTCTGCCTTTATTTTTGGTGGTCGCCGTGGTGACACCATGCCTTTAGTGGTAGAAGCCGTTGATTGGCAAGATGGTGTTTATAAAGCAGCGACTATGGGTTCAGAAACTACCGCTGCTGCTGTTGGCAAACAAGGTGTCGTACGTCGAGACCCGTTTGCGATGTTGCCTTTCTGTGGTTATCATGTCGGTGATTATTTTGCTCATTGGTTAGCTTTGGGTGAAAAACTTCAAGCAAGTGGCGCAAAATTACCGCAAATTTTTAACGTTAACTGGTTCCGTACTGACGAAAATGGCAAGTTTATTTGGCCGGGTTTTGGTCAAAATATGCGTGTGCTTCAGTGGATTGTTGAGCGTTGTGAAGGCCGTGGCCAAGGCGAAGAAACCCCTATTGGTATCGTGCCGCGTTATGAAGACTTATCATGGGATGGTTCTGAATTTACAGCACAACAATATGCTCAAGTCACTAGCCAAGACAAAGCCGCTTGGCAACGTGAATTAGCAAGCCATGACGAATTGTTTGCAAAAATTGCTGATAAATTGCCTGCAAGCCTTAAAGCTCGTCGTCAAGAATTAGGCGAAAAAATTGGTGGCTAATTAAATTAGTCGTTAAAAAAGGACACGTAACGTGTCCTTTTTTTATTTTAAATTATAGACTTCGACAGGCTCAGCCAACATTAAATATTTAGGCTCACAAATACTTAGTAAAATCCTCTACATCTAACTGCTCTGGTTTTAAATAGCGTTTGGCGTAGATTTCCCACACCCGAGCCTCTAAAAACAATTTAAACAAATCACCATCAATATGATTTTGGTCGCGCATACGTTGTAAAATACTCAATGCTTGCGAAATTTTCATTGCAGGCTTATAGGGTCGCTCACTGGCAGTTAACGCCTCAAAAATATCCGCAATCGCCATCATACGCGCAGGCCACGACATTTGTTCACGCGTTAAACCTTTAGGAAAACCTGTTCCGTCCATTTTTTCGTGATGCCCACCTGCATATTCAGGCACTCGTTTTAAGTTTTTAGGAAACGGTAACGACTCTAACATTTGAATAGTAACTTTCATGTGATCATTAATTTTTTGACGCTCTTCAAAGTTAATCGTGCCACGCTCAATACACAAAAACTCCACTTCTTTGGGTGTTAATAAAGGTTGCTCGTCATTAAGATGATTTATCCAACAATACTCGGCGATCTTATGTACACGCGCTTTTGCCTCAGCACTCATAAATTCACCACCTTTGTTGGCAGTTTCTATAAAGACACAATCACTTTTTAAACATTCAACATCTGCATGTAATTGCTGTTGTAACTCATCTTGAAGTGATGGCTGAGTAATCATTTTTTTGTAATAGCTAAGCTCTTTTTGGGCAATCAGTGCTGCAAAACGTGCTTTAACGGTTTCGATGCCATCATTAAGCAAATGTAATTTGGTGGCTTTATCAAGTAAATAATCGGGCGTAGCTAATTTACCGCAGTCATGTAGCCACGAGGCGACGCGTAATTCATACCAATCATTTTCATTTAAATTAAACGCGCTTAATGCCCCTGCTTGAGTTTCACAGGCCGCTTGTGCCAACAACTCAGTTAACGCAGGAACACGCTGACAATGCGCTGAGGTATGTGACGATTTAGCATCAATAGCTTGTGCGATGACTTGTACAAAAGCATCTAAAAGATTGATATGGTCTTGTAATAAAATTTGATTTTCTAATGCAATTGCCGCACTAGAAGCCAAAGCCGCCACGATAGGCTCTAAATCTTGACTAAACGAAATTGTCTCGCCCGTTGTCGTATTTTTAGCATTTACTAATTGCAAAACCCCAATCACTTCTTGAACATGATTACACAAAGGAATCGTTAAAAATGATTTAGAGCGATACTTAGCGCGGGTATCAAAGGCTTTAGTTCCCGAAAAATCAAGATGCTCGGCATAATACGCATCTTCGATGTTTTCCATTTTTTTGGTAAGCGCGGTATAAGTGGCAATATTATTATGATTAGGAGAGCCATCTTCACGATACAAAGGCAAGGGGGCAAACGGAATAGGTCGTCCCGATGAGCCACCTAAAGTTAAATTTAACGAGTTATTACGTAAAATTTCAAACTCTAACACCTGTTGGCCATTTTTTTCTTTTAATAAATAAAGCGTTCCACCATCAGCTTGGGTAATATCTTGTGCCGCATCTAAAATCTTTTCAAATAAACGCGCACTATTACGTTCACTAGATAATGCCATGCTTATTTCAATAAGCTGCCAAAAAATATCTTTATCTAAGGCGTATTTAGTATCGCTCATAATATCTACAACTGTTTAACGAATGTACATTAAATACTTTAGCACAAAACTAGGTTTTTAGCGGTAATCGGCTTTATATCAGGCTTTATTTTTAGTTTGACGCGCTTTAGGCTAAGTCCTGATATAATCACACATCTTTTTTGTTTATTAGGTTAGCGACGTTATGACTGTTGTTCGTACCCGTATTGCTCCCTCCCCTACAGGTTTTCCCCATGTAGGCACTGCTTATATCGCTTTATTTAACTTATGTTTTGCACGTCAACATGGCGGACAATTTATTTTACGTATTGAAGATACCGACCAAGTGCGCTCAACCCCAGAGTCCGAGGCACAAATTTTAGCATCGCTCAAATGGTTAGGTTTAACTTGGGATGAGGGCCCTGACGTTGGTGGTAAACACGCACCGTATCGCCAAAGTGAACGTAGCGAGATTTATAAGCAACACGCACAGCAATTAATTGATAACGGTCATGCTTTTCATTGTTTTTGTGATAGTCACCGTTTAGAAACGCTACGCCAACAACAACAAGCCAATAAAGAAACCATTGGTTATGATGGGTTTTGCTTAAGTTTATCTAAAGAAGATGTAGCTCAAAAACTGGCCGCAGGCGAAAGCTCAGTGATTAGAATGAACGTACCGCGTGAAGGCATCTGCGAAATTGATGATTTGTTGCGTGGCAAAATCGACATCGAATGGGCTAATGTGGATATGCAGGTGCTAATGAAAGCCGATGGTCTGCCCACTTATCATTTGGCCAATGTGGTTGATGACCATTTAATGGAAATTACCCATGTGATTCGGGGTGAAGAATGGATTAACTCTGCCCCTAAACACTTATTACTTTATAAATATTTTGGCTGGCAAGCTCCTGTGTTATGCCACATGCCTTTGTTACGTAATCCTGATAAAAGTAAACTTAGCAAACGCAAAAATCCAACCAGTATTACCTATTATCAACGTATGGGCTTTTTGCCCCAAGCCTTGCTTAATTATTTAGGCCGTATGGGTTGGTCGATGCCTGATGAGCGCGAAAAATTTAGCCTAGACGACATGATTGCTCATTTTGATATAAAACGGGTGTCTTTGGGTGGCCCTACCTTTGATACCGTTAAACTGAGTTGGCTTAACGGTGAATGGCTTAAAGCGATGGCCTTACCAGACTTTATGCAAGCCTTTCAACAATGGGCAATTAACCCAGACTACTTAAGTTTGGTTGCTAAACAAGTGCAATCACGTATTCAAACATTGTCCGAAGCAGCAAACTGGGTAAATTTCTTTTTTGCAGGCACGGTTAATGTGTCGGCAGAAAAGTTTGTGCATAAAAAATTACAACCCGAAGAAATCAAACGTATTTTACAATACGCATTGTGGGACTTTGAACAGTTACGGTTATGGAATCACGACCAAATTAGTTTAGTCTTGAGCCAATTAAGCACCTCTATGGGCTATAAGCTACGCGATTTTATGTTTCCGTTCTTTGTAGCCATTGCTGGCAGCCCTTCAAGTACACCCGTTATGGAGTCGATGGGGATACTTGGTGCAGACTTAACCTTTGCTCGTTTGCGCCAAGCTGTTGAAGTTTTAGGCGGCTTGTCAAAAAATGAGCAATCAGAATGGCAAAAGCATTGGTTGTCATTAAAAAGTGTTGACAGCCCTGCGGAATCTATTTAAAATTCGCGTCCTCAGATGCGGTCCCATCGTCTAGCGGTTAGGACATCGCCCTTTCACGGCGGTAGCCCGGGTTCGATTCCCGGTGGGATCACCAAATCTAAAAAAGCCAGCTTATAGCTGGCTTTTTTATTTTCTGCGGTTAATAAAATCAAAATATAAAGTTTACATGCACACAAAAAACAGTTGATGTGTTGCAGGACAACGGTTCAACCCATCGACTGGCCAAGCTCACCGTACATAAAAATCCAAATAAATTTTTGATTTAAGGCAAACCAAGCACATATTCCCCATGCCACGCTTCCCCCTCTCCAAACTCAAAACTTTTTACTAAAGCCACAAGCTTGGTCTCTAAGCCTACATTATTTAAATTACTGCTAATGACTTCACACTGACTTACTTTACCTGTTGCTGTAATCGCTAGTTTTAAATGTAGCTCACCCTTCATAGTTAGAGAGTCGCTTAATTCACGTAAATAAATATTTTTTAATGCCACATGATGCTGCTCAAAAACGCGCTGCACTTCTTGCAAACGTGTTGTTGCTAATTGCTTTGACTCTGCACGTTCTGGTTTAGTCTCATCAAGACGCGCTTGAGCATCACGCATAAGTGCTTGTTTGGCCATGATTGGGTTGGCTTGTCTTTTTTCGCTAAGTTGGCGTTGGGCATTATCTTTTTCTTGAGCTTGACTTGCTCCTAATGCACCTTGTGCTATTGGCTGATTAACTTCTTCTTTTTTAGTTTTAGTTATTGCCTCTAAAACAGGCTTAGGAGCTGCTACCTCCACAGAATTATCTTCTTCTAATGTTGTTAAATTATCACTCATCATAGAAGGTACAGTTTGGGATTTTTTTGCAGTCTGTGGCGCATCATTCTTACGGCTTTTTTCTTGTTGAGGAACGGATGATGGCATAGCAAGCGTTTTTTGTTGAGGGGCAGAATTTTTTATACTTTCTTCTTTTACAAGCTCATCAGACAAAGGCTCTGCAACGGGAGCATCTTGGTATATCTTTGCTGATGGTGTGGCAACCGACATCGCTTGTTGTAACTGCTGCGGCTGCTCGGCTTGCCAATACCATATTAAACTGGTTGCCATAACCACCGTTGCCGCCACCGAAAATGGTTGATGCCATGTTTTTTTGATTTTAGCAGCATTTAAAATAACTTGGTCGATGTGTGAACTTGGCTCTTGTGTGGGTAATTGACGATACAATTGCTGTAAGCGGGCATCTAAGCCATCATTATCATTCATGACTCACCTCCCAAACAGCGTTGTAATTTGGCTTGAGCATATCTAAAACGGCTTTTTAAAGCCTCAAAAGCAACATTTAATTGTTGAGCAATATCGGCCAGTGTTAATTCGGACTCTAGCTTTAACACCAATACCGCACGTTGTTCTTCGGGAAGCTGTGTTAAACACCATTGTAAACGCTCCACTAAGCGTGTTTGTTCTAATTGGGCATGAGGCTCATGGCTACTACACGCCACAAACTCGTCATCATCTTCTAAGGTATCATTAGCAGACAATTTACCTTGTTGCCGATAAAAATCTAATAATCGACTATGAGCAATACAAAACAAATAACTTCTAAAACTGGCGGTGGCTGTGTAGCGTGTACGCTGTTTAATTAAGCTAAGCCATATGTCTTGATAAACTTCTTCGGCTTGTGCTTTTTGACCAATATTACGCAATAAATAAGAAAAGATAGGCTGACGATAACGTTGATATAACACCGCAAAAGCCCGTTCTTGGCCTGATTGATAAGCCAACATGAGTGCCTCGTCGCTGTTTTTGTTGTCGATGTTATAAGTCATTATTAAGCAGTATTTTTAGACAATACGTTAATGTAACAAGTTTAAAACATTGAAGATAGAGGGCTTGCGCCCTCTATAAAAGCTACTCTACATTTGGCTCTACTTTACCCGCCAATGCCTGAGCATTTTTTACCAGTTGAATAAATTCGGCTTTTGCGCCTGTATTATCAAACCCTTTGGCTTGTTGCGCGATTTGTGCCACTTGAGCATAACTTAGCTGCCCCATATTACTCGACTGACGTAATAACTGGCCAAAGCCTGCCACTGCGGTAGCAAAACGCTGACTCTCAGAGGCATTATTAAAACTAATCACTGTTTTAGGCATCACTAAAGGCTGCGTCCACAAAATGCTTTTATCTGCATTTGGCTTTTTATACCTAATCTTTAAAAAAGCAAGCTCTTTGCTGATTGGTTTGGTTTTTGTTTGCTCTTTTTGATAACGTAACGCATCAACCGAGGCTTGGGCAGTTTTGGGGGTAATTTCATAAATAGCAGTCACGCTTTTACCTGCGCCTACATCACCTGCATCGACCTTATCATTATTAAAATCTTCACGATTTAATTGACGATTTTCGTAACCAATTAAACGATATTCACTCACTTGGTCTGGATTAAACTCGATTTGCACTTTTACATCTTTGGCAACGGTATTAAAGGTGCTGCTGAGTTCATCAACTAACACTTTACGCGCCTCATTAAGTGAATCTATATAACTGTAATTGCCATTGCCTACGTCGGCAATTTGCTCCATCATGGCATCATTAAAATTACCTTGACCAAAACCTAAGGTCGATAAAGTCACGCCTGTTTCACGCTCACGTTTGACCATGTCTTTAATTTGATTGGTATCGGTTACGCCTACATTAAAGTCGCCATCGGTAGCCATCAAAATACGATTGATACCGTCTTTGATATAGCCTTTACGTGCCATTTTATAGGCCAACGCTAACGCCGATGTACCTGCGGTACTCCCCCCTGCTTGTAATCGACCTAAAGCCGCCAAAATGTCAGCTTTGTTATTGCTTGGCTCTAAAACCACTTCGGTACGACCTGCATACACCACCAAAGACACTTTATCTTGAGGACGAAGCTGCTGTGTCAACATTTGCAAACTACTAATCACTAACGGTAATTTATTGGCATCATTCATAGAGCCAGATACATCAACCAAAAAAACCAAATTAGCAGGTGGCATGGCCGATATATGACTCTCTTGAGCTTGTACCCCAATTCGCAATAAATAATGGTCAGGTTGCCACGGCGCGGTACTGATTTCGGTGTCAACCGCAAAAGGATGCTCATTATTGGCTTTAGGATAAGGATAATTAAAATAATTAATTAGCTCTTCGGTGCGTACTGCATCGGCGGCAGGTAATCGACCTTGTTGAATCGACTGCCGTACTAAAGCATAACTGGCGGTATCTACATCTAAACTAAAAGTAGAAACAGGGTCAGTGGCAACTTGTTTAACCACGTTATCTTTAAAATGTTCAAATTTATCACGTTCTTCGCGCGGCATGGCTTGGGTGTCCATCATGCCATACACCATAGGTGGCGACATGGCGGCACCAACGGCCATTTTTGCAGCAACTCTAGCTTCTTGGCTTTGCGCGAGCTTTTCTTTTTTTAAGTTTGCACGTTGTGGCATGGGAGCTTGATTGGTGGCCATGATATCCGCTTCTTGGCTTATCAAGGCATCCTCTTTAAGTGAGGTGGGGTATTCAGGGCTAGGTGTATTACTTTGATGTTGAGGCATGGCATCTTTATAAGAGCAGCCGCCTTGCAACATGGCAAGAGTAATCATTAAAGCGAGTGGATGGCGTTTCATGGTAAATATCCTTGTTTTGGTAAGAGATACTTTAGTAAACGCCACACGATCAAAAAAGGGTTAAAATAAATTTTTATTTTTTACAGACACCTGCTTTATGGATTATTTACTGATTTATTTGTTACTTGGCTGCTTTTCTGGGTTTGTCGCAGGCTTATTTGGCATTGGTGGCGGCATGGTGATTGTGCCGATTTTAATTTTTAGCTTTAAAGCACAACATATTCACCCCAGTATTATTACTCACTTAGCCATTGGCACCTCATTGGCTTGCATTATTGTGACCTCCTTAAGTGCGGTTTGGGCGCAGCATAAACGCGGTGCGGTGTTATGGCCTGTCGTCAAAAAAATGGCGTTTGGATTATTTGCTGGCTCTATTGTTGGCGCACAAATCGCCCATCTTATTCCTGCAAGGCAATTAGAAATTATTATCGGATTGTTTGCTTTATTAACTGCCGCACAAATGTTTTCGGGCTGGAAGGGTAAACTAGGACATGTTCCACTACCACAAAGCACAGGTTTAAGTGTTGCAGGCTCAGGTATTGGTGCTGCCTCTGCTATTTTTGGCATTGGTGGTGGCACATTTACCGTACCGTATTTAACGCTACATGGCGTGGCAATGACACAAGCGATTGCCAGTGCCTCTGCTTGTGGTTTGCCTATTGCCTTAGGTGGTGCGGTTGGTTTTATGTGGACAGGTTGGCACGATATTAACTTGCCTAAAGAAGCATGGGGCTTTGTACATTTACCTGCTTTTATTGGTATTAGCATCACCAGTTTATTTTTAGCTAAACTGGGTGTCAAAATGGCGCATCAACTGCCTGCAGCTACACTTAAAAAACTGTTTGCAGGCTTATTAGTTGTTGTTGGTGTACATTTTATTGTGGGCTAAATAAGTAATTACTGCACAAATTACAATACTTCGGACAGATTTAAGAAATATTTGCAGGAAATCTCAAGTTTGATAG
>ERZ724517.94-NODE-94-length-50027-cov-9.317618_pt1 | contig 50027 bp, 39 predicted proteins | sample MGYA00376050_ERZ724517 | MGnify/ENA primary metagenome ERZ724517 (study PRJEB28724, sample SAMN07190886) | activated sludge metagenome | isolation source: activated sludge of sewage treatment plant in Hong Hong | place: USA: Christiansburg, Virginia | collected... | reverse complement strand
ACAGCAGCACGAAGGGGTTGTCCAGCAAGGCGGCCTGCTTTTCGGGGTTGTTGATGAAGTAGGGCGACAGGTAGCCGCGGTCAAACTGCATGCCTTCGACGACTTCGAGTTCGGATTCCAGCGACTTGCCGTCTTCCACGGTGATCACGCCTTCTTTACCGACCTTGTCCATCGCGTCTGCAATGATCTTGCCGATGGTTTCATCGCTGTTGGCAGAAATGGAACCCACTTGGGCGATTTCCTTGGAGGTGGTGGTGGCCTTGGAAGCCTTCTTCAGCTCTTCGACCAGGGCTGTAACAGCCTTGTCGATACCGCGCTTCAGGTCCATGGGGTTCATGCCTGCGGCCACGTACTTCATGCCTTCGTGCACGATGGCTTGTGCCAGCACGGTAGCAGTGGTGGTGCCGTCGCCAGCGATGTCAGAAGTCTTGGAAGCGACTTCCTTGACCATCTGCGCACCCATGTTTTGCAGCTTGTCCTTGAGTTCGATTTCCTTGGCCACGGACACACCGTCCTTGGTCACGGTGGGGGCGCCGAACGAGCGCTCCAGAACCACGTTACGGCCCTTAGGGCCCAGGGTCACTTTGACCGCGTTGGCCAAAATGTTCACGCCTTCAACCATGCGTGCGCGGGCTTCGCCGCCGAATACTACGTCTTTTGCTGCCATGTTTGGCTCCTGAAAATTAAGTTAAATGGGGGGCGGATTACTTGGACTCGACGACTGCGAACAGGTCGTCTTCCTTCATCACCAGCAGTTCGTCGCCAGCCACCTTGACGGTCTGGCCGCTGTACTTGCCGAACAGAACGCGGTCACCGACCTTGACGTTCATGGCGATCAGGTCGCCCTTGTCGTTCTTCTTGCCTGGGCCCACGGCCAGCACTTCACCTTGATCAGGCTTTTCAGCAGCGCTATCAGGAATGACGATGCCGGAGGCAGTTTTGGTTTCGTTTTCGACGCGCTTAACAATCACGCGGTCTGCCAGAGGACGCAGTTTCATGGGGATCTCCTAGAGGTTTTCAAACAATAACAACCACAAACGTGCACCAACTCAAAAAAGTCAGTGCTCATTAACTTGCGGCGAGGAGTGGTGTTAGCACTCAACTCCGACGAGTGCTAATGATAAGGGTTTTTCTGGCGCTTTCAAGTGCAAACTGGCGGGAGGACGCGTTGTGAATGCGAAAAGGCACCCATTTATCCGAGCGCGCCGCCGGTTTGCGCATCTGCACGATCGCATATCACCGTTACGTCAGGCGATGAGCGGGTTTACTGGCCAGCGCTTGACGCCATGCGGTCGCTGCTGTTGATGTGGGTCAACGAGCGTCGTGAATTCGGCGGTTTGGCGGCCGATCACATTGCATTCCGCGCCGGCCAGTCCTTAAATGGGTGCAAGGGGAAAATTCCATGGAAAACCTGAACCTGCCCAAACGTACGCCAACCGCTGTGGCGGTCGGCATCACCCTTCTGATCTGGTTTGTCATACCCGTGCCCGACAAGGTCAGCCCCGACGCCTGGCATCTGCTCGCGCTGTTCATTGGAACCATTGCCGGCATCATCGGCAAGGCGCTGCCGATTGGTGCCATGTCCATCGTGGCCATTTCCCTGGTGGCCATCACCGGCGTGACGCGCCCCGGCAAGCCCGAGGGCGCCATCGCCGATGCGCTGAGTGGTTTTGCCAATCCGCTGATCTGGCTGATTGCCATCGCGGTGATGATTGCCGTGGCCCTGACCAAGACCGGACTGGGCACACGCATTGGCTACTATTTCATTGCGTTGCTGGGCAAGAAGACCATTGGCGTGGCCTATGGTCTGGTGTTGTCGGAGCTGGTCATTGCGCCCGTCACACCCAGCAACACCGCGCGAGGCGGGGCCATCGTGCACCCCATCATGCGCTCCATCGCGGACGTGTTTGGCTCCAGCCCGGACATGGGCACATCCAAGAAAATCGGCCGCTATCTGGCGCTGGTGAACTACAACACCAACCCCATCACGTCGGCCATGTTCATCACCGCCACGGCGCCCAATCCGCTGATTGTGGATTTGATTGCCAAGGCCACCAACTCGGCCATCAAGATCACCTGGGGCCAGTGGGCTCTTGCCGCGCTGGTGCCGGGTCTGGTCATGCTGCTGGTCATGCCGCTGGTGCTGTATGCGCTCTATCCACCGGAGATCAAAAACACGCCCAACGCCAAGGAGTTGGCGCAGACCGAGCTGGCCAAACTGGGCCCCATGAAGAAGCCGGAGTTCATCACCCTGTCGGTCTTGGCGCTGATGCTGTTCATGTGGGCCGGCGTTCCGATGTGGCTGTTTGGTCCGGCCTACGAGATCAATGCCACCACCACCGCCTGGATCGGCCTGTCGCTGTTGCTGCTAACCGGCGTGCTGGAATGGGAAGACATTCTCAAGGCCAAGAGCGCCTGGGACACCCTGGTCTGGTTTGCAGCGCTGGTGATGATGGCCACCTTCCTGGGCAAACTGGGCCTGGTCGGCTGGTTTGCGCAGACCATCCAGCAGGGCATCAGCTACTTGGGGCTGGGCTGGATGAGCGCCACGGCGCTATTGATTCTGGTGTATTTCTACTCGCACTACTTCTTTGCCAGCACCACGGCGCACATCACGGCCATGTATGCGGCGTTCTTTGCCGCCGGCGTGGCGCTGGGTGCCCCACCGATGCTGCTGGCGCTGGCGCTGGCGTTTGCCTCATCCCTGATGATGTCGCTCACGCACTATGGTACCGGCACCGCACCCATCATCTTTGGCTCGGGCTACACGACTTTGAACGAGTGGTGGATCGCCGGTGCTGTGATGAGTGTGGTCAACCTTCTGCTGCTTGCCGTGGTCGGCGGTGTCTGGTGGACTGTGCTGGGCTATATTTGAAGCTGAGCCCTCCAAGGCGGGTTGATCCGGATTCCGCGACAATTCGGGGTAGTTGTTACCACCCATCAGAAGCACCCCCATGAATCCTACCTCTGCAAGCGCCGGTTCTGGCGCCCCGGCTACCGAGCCCCGCCTGACTTCTTTGTCCCATGGCGGCGGTTGCGGCTGCAAGATCGCGCCGGGCGTGCTGTCCCAGATTCTCAAGACCACCACCGCCATGCCCATGCCGCCGGAACTGCTGGTGGGCATTGAGACGGCGGACGACGCGGCGGTCTACCAGCTCAATGCCGAGCAGGCGCTGATTGCCACCACCGATTTCTTCATGCCCATCGTCGACGATCCGTTTGACTTTGGCCGCATTGCGGCAACCAATGCCATCTCGGACGTCTACGCCATGGGCGGCACCCCCATCATGGCGCTGGCCCTGGTGGGCATGCCGATCAACGTGTTGTCACTGGACACCATTGGCCAGATCCTGGCCGGAGGTGCTGCGGTGTGCAAGGCGGCGGGCATTCCCATAGCAGGCGGCCACACCATTGATTCAGTGGAACCCATCTATGGACTGGTGGCCCTGGGGCTGGTGCATCCCAAGCGCGTAAAGCGCAATGCCGATGCCCGCGTTGGCGACCGGCTGATTCTGGGTAAACCGCTGGGCGTGGGTATTTTGTCGGCGGCCCTGAAGAAAGAGGCGCTCGATGCGGCCGGCTACGCCCGCATGATTGCCGTCACCACCCAGCTGAACACACCAGGGCCCGAACTGGCGGCGCTGGATGGCGTGCATGCGCTGACCGACATCACCGGCTTTGGCCTGGCCGGACACGCGCTGGAAATTGCACGGGGTGCGAAGTGTGTGGTGCAGGTCGATTGGGCGCGCGTGCCGCTGATTGACGGCGTGCATGCCCTGGCCAGCGCAGGCATGGTGACCGGTGCATCCGGGCGCAACTGGGCGGGGTACGGGCATGAGATCGCATTGCCCGAAGGCTTCTCGGCCGTTGACCAGGCCTTGCTGAGTGATCCGCAGACCAGTGGTGGGCTCTTGGTGAGTTGCGCGCCAGAGGCCGTGGCTGCGGTGCTGGAGATTTTTGCGCGCCACGGCTTTGGCGCGGCGACAGACATTGGTGCGGTGTGTGCCGGCGGGGCCGCGGACAACGACGCAAGGCTGCGGGTGATCTGATTCGCAGCGATGTGCTATAAAAACTATAGCTAAGTATCTATATTTTGCGAGGGCTAGGGGCTAATTTTTCTCAGACAATCTGCGGCGTGCCACAAAGCGCCGGTCGATCCGGTTCTTCAGCCACCACAGCCACCAGCCTTGCGCACTGAATGACCGCCAGGTGCCCACTGCGTAGCGGTCGCCGCAGGACAGCAGGTTCAGGCTGGCGGCGGGCGGTTGGTAGGGCTTGAGCGCGGTGCCCGCCATCGCGGCTGCCAGGTTGTGGACCAGCACCGCCCCGGCGTGCGCCGCGTGCTCGCCACTGCGCGCCAGCGTCCGGTCCGCGCGGGTGCTGGCATCCACCGGCGCAAACACCCGGCTGTGGCTGGTGGAGCGTTGGTACACGTCCACCGCCAGAAACCCCTGGGCATCCAGCGCCAATCCGCTGTCTGCCAGCCACTGCGGGGCTTGTCCCCGTGTGACCAACAGGGGCACGTCGCAGGCCAGATCGGCGCCGCACCCCAGTTGCACGGAATCGGCCCGCATGCCAACAGCCACATCCTGCAGCACGGTGACCTTGCGGTGTTTGAGCACCGCCTGCAGACGGTGCTGTACGGCGGGAGAATGGTTAGCGCCCAGCGGCACGGGGCCACACACCAGCGTGACAGCGCAGGTGGGCAGCCGGTGGCGCACCGCCAGCGCCAGTTCAAAGCCAGCGGCACCCGCACCGATCACGGCGATGCGCAGGGCGCGCGTGTCGCCCATCTCGGCTACGCGCGGCCACAAGGCGGCAAAGGCCTCGATCGGGCGAGCGAATAGCGCATGCTCCCGGGCCCCAGGTATCGCGCGTTCTATGCTTTCCCGGTCCTGGACCGTGCCGGTGTTGACCGACAGCCAGTCGAACGGCACGGTGCTGCCGTCGTCAAGCAGCACGGTTTGCTGCTCCGGGTCCACGGCAGTGATGCCGCGTTGTATCCAGCGTATGCCACTGCCCCGGACCAAGGGTTCCAGCGCCATCTCACAGTCTTGCAGCGCGTAGTGGCCGGCCACATAGCCCGGCAGCATGCTGGCGTAGATAGTGCGCGGCTGCGGTGCGATCAGGGTGACAACGGTCCCGGCCAGGGGCTGCGCGGCCAGCTGGGACAGGATGTGCAAATGGGCGTGACCGGCGCCCAGCAGAACCAGTTGCTGGGTTGGGTGTGCAGGGCTTGGTGATGGGTTGGCGGCGACCGTCATGCCGCCTATTGTTTCATGGGTGAGACCTGCAGCCGCTGCACCAAGCGGTGGTGGGCACCAGGCGCCACGGTGATGCTGTCGTCCCCCGCATTGCTGGCCTCCACACAGATGAACTGCGACCATGCATCGTCGGGCACATCGGCCATGGCGCGCGCGCCGATGGGGCCAGGGTTCCAGACCACTACGGACTGGCTGCCCTTGGTGGTGATGTGCATTTGCCGTTGTCCATCCGGGTCCATGACCGTGTAGTGGTGCTGTACGGCGCCCGACGTCTGTTGGTAAACACTGTCGCAGGCGTTTTCCAGCATGAAACTCCCCGTTTGCAACTGGTCGCTGGTGCCCTGCAGTTTGTCGTCATACCGCAGCCCGGCCAGGCCTTCGATGCGCACCGTGCTGGCGTTGGCCACCGCAAAATAGGAGTGCAAGGCCTGGGTCAGGCTGTAGTCGTCTGCGGCCTGGTTGTGGGTGTGCAGGGTCTGGGTCAGGTGCTCGTCCAGGTCCACCCGCAGGCTTACGTGCAGGTCGCTGGCAAAGCGGTTCAACGGGTCTTCGGGGGATAGGGTGTTGCAGGGCACCAGTTCGATGCTGACGCAGTCGGGTCCATCGGCGTGGACACAGGATACTTCCCAACTGCGGTTGCGCACCGGCCCATGCTGCATGGCGCCATCGGGCATGCCCTGCTTGCCAAACCAGGGCCAGCACACCGGCACGCCCCCGCGGATGGCAGCCGGCTCGGGCAAGGCCTGGGGCGATAGCCAGAACACCTCATGCTGCCCGGAGGGCACCCAGGACAGCAACTGGGCACCGTGCAGCGCCAGCACGGCGGTGCCGTGCCGGGTCTGCATTTGCAGGCAGTGGTGGCCTGCGTAATCTATTGCGTGAATGTGCTGCGTGTCTGGGAGCATGCCCAAGATTAACGCAAACCCCAGGCAAATGCACGCGCGAATGCCAGCGCCGTATGGCCCTGGATGCCGTTGCAGGTGGGCGAGACCTGCGCTTTGCCGTCCGGGCAGGGGGTGTCGCGGTCCAGCGACCAGAAGTGCAGACCACCGAGTTTCTCGGTCTTGACGAAATTTGCCAGCTTGATCGCGTCGCCCGGCATGAAGATGTTGTCGACGACGTCGTTGATGCCAATCATGGGCGTGAGTTCGATCTGCGCCAAAGGCACACCGAGCTTCTGGTGCAGGTTGCGTGCGGCCTGCTGGGCCGAGGCCGCCATGTCGCAGCGGCCCTCGCGCACCACGCACACGGCCGGCGACGCGGCGCCAAAGTCCATGACCATCAGATTGATGAAGTAGCGCTCCAGCCCCACCGCCCGGATGGCGGCCAGCACCTGCTGTCCCTGGGCGTTCAGGCTGGCCTGGCTGCCGTCGCTGGCGGCAAACGTCGCCAGCGTGAAGCTCATGCGCAGGTGCGGACGGCGCTGCTGGGCAGTCTTGATGTGCCGCAGCAGGCTGCCAATCATCTCGGGTGTCTGACCGGCTTCGATGTCAAAGTCAAAGCCCACCAGGCTGGGGCTTTCGTAGCGTGCCACAAAGGCTTCCATGCCCGCATCGCTGCTGCAGGTGAAGACATTGCCTTCCCCGCCGGTGGAGATGGTGTAGCGCAGGCCCGCCGCATGCAGGCTGGCCACGTTGGCCGCGGCCACTTGCGCTGCGTCCAGTTGTGCCCAGCGTTCCTGGCCGCATTCGCCCGACGCAAAGGCCAGCGTGACGCCGGTGGCGTTGGGCATCAGCGCATCGGGAGCGCCTTCGGCCAGCCCCAGCGGTGCGCCCTTGACGCGCGTGCTGGCGGCCAGGCTGGGCGCCTCCAGAGCGGTGTTCAGGTGTTTGTAGGGGCCAAAGGAAAAGAGGGCATCGGCTGGCGCGGCGCACGCGGCCAGGCTGCCGAACAGTGCGACCGCGGCGAGTGCCAGGGTGCGCAATGCGGCAGTGGTGGAGGTGATCAAGTGGGGTGTGCCGGTCATGGCGCGGGCTCCTGGTTGTTGGGAGATGCATTCAAACATAAAAAAATGGGCAGGAAAATCACTTTTCCTGCCCATTAAACAGACTGCGTTCGCCCCCGATTCAGGCAGCCCCCATCGCTCAGGAAAATTTACATTTTTGCGCGCAGTGTCAGGTAGTACTGGGCACCGTTGCTGTAGAAGGCCCGGGGCTGTTCGGTCGTGTCACCGTAGTACTTCAGCGTCGGGTTGTTCAGGTTCAAACCGTCCAGGCTGATGGTGAAGGTGTCGTTGATCTTGTAGTTGATCGACGCAGCCAGCGTTCCCACATCATCCATGTGCATCTTCACGCCACGGTCGTAGCTGCCGTAGAAGCTGGAGCGGTAGCTGTAGGCCACGCGGGCGCTGAGCTTGTCGTCTTCATAGTAGCCTTCCAGGTTGTACGTGTTCTTGGAGTTGCCCGACATCTCGCCGCCACCGTCCACCGAGCCATTGGCATAGGTGTAGTTGGCGTTGACGCCGAAGTTGCCAAACAGCGGCTGCTGGTAGCCCAGTTCAATACCCTGGTTCTTGGCACCCACATTGATCGGCTTGGTGATGTTGTAGGTTTCCATCTGCTTGTGCAGATCGCTGAAGTAGGTTCCCGGTGTGACCTTGTAGTCCACAAAGGACTCGAAGTTTTGGTAGAACAAACCAATGGAGACCATGGAACGGGGTGCAAAGTACCACTCGGCCGACAGGTCAAAGTTGGTCGAACGCACGGGGTCCAGGCTGGGGTTGCCACCGGTACCGGTGTTGAGCTGGTCGTTGACCGATGTGGTCGAGCTCAAAGCCGTGTAGTCCGGGCGTGCCATGGTCTTGGCCAGTGCGCTGCGCAGCACCAGTTCCTTGGACACGGCGTAGCGGATGTTGGCGCTGGGCAGCACGTCGGTGTAGGTGCGCTCGGTGAACTCCTTGACGAACGGACCAAACAGCGACGAGCTGTCAATGCGGCTGGCCGGGTCCTGCGACGTCGGGTTGCGCAGCGTGGAGTAGCTGCCCTTGGTCTCGATCACCCGCACACCGGCGTTGGCGCGCCAGTTGTCGCCAGCGAAATTGCCCATGGCGTAGGCGGCCTTGGTTTTCTCGCTGACGTCAAAGTCGTTGCTCCACTCGTGGCGCTGCACCGGATCGTAGTTGAACACGGCGTTGGGGTTGGGGTTGGCCACGGTCGATGTGGTGGCCCAGCGGTTCAAGTCGTCCTGGGTCAGGCGGAACATGCCGGTGAAGGGTGCGCCAAACGCAGAACCGAAGTTGGCAGGGTATTGACCGGAGGCGGTTGGCAGCATGCTGCCGACATTGCCGTTGGCCCAGTTGGGGCCGCTGGAGAGCCAGTTGCCGTTGTTGCGGGAATGCTCGGTGAAGCGGGCGCCAAACTTGATGGACTCCAGCACGCCGGCGTCAACCGCCCACTCGGCGTCCGCGCTGCTGTAGCTTTCGGTGTCGGGCACGGTGACCTGTGCGCCATAGTTCCAGTTCCAGACCTGGTTGGCGTAGGAACGGAAGTCCTTGCCCGTGGAGTTGGTCAGGGACACGCCCGGTGCACCGCCCAGGCCGCGCATGTTGTAGCCTAGGGCAAACGGTACCGCACCGGCGCCGCCGACGTTGCCGACTTCGGACGAGTACTCCAGTGACTGGCCTTTGCCTTCGGTGCGGCCAATCTGGCCCTTGATGGTCCACTTGTCATTGACATTCCACTTGCCATCCAGGTTGATGTAATTGGAATCCTGTGCGGCGCCAGGGCGCACGGACGAGTCATTGATGATGGAATTGGACACCGCGGTTTGCGGGAAGTTGGCGGACAGCAGGGTCTTGCCGTCGGCGCTGACGGTGGCGCTGGTGGGCGCAACGCCGGCCTGCAGCAACCACTTGGGCGACACCATGAAATTGGTATTCATGTTCTGGTCGTCCACGTGCGAGCGGAAGGCTGACAGGCCCAGTGTCACGTCGCTGGTGGGCTTGATCTGCACTTCCATGGCCGCGCCGGTGCGGTTGCGTTCCTGTTCGAACAGGCTGGCGCCGATCAGGCTGGGGGCTAGCACGCCGTTGAGGTTGGCCGTGGGTGCGGACGCACCGTTGATGACCGTCGTGCTGCCGGGTGCGAAAACCGACTTGTCGATGGCGAAATAGCCCAACACCTCGGAGCCGTCACGGCGCAGCTTTTGTTTCTGGCTGAAGACTTGCAGAATCGCACCGGCGGTGCGCTCGTCATTGCGCCAGCCCACCATGCCGGTCAGCTGGGGCGATGTGGATTCGGCCAGTGTGGAGTGCATGGCGCCCACCGCCACTTCGGCGCTGACGCCTTTCTTCAGGTCCAGCGGACGGCGGGTTTCAATGTTGACCGCACCGGCGACGCCGCCTTCGGGCAGGTCGGCCGTGGCGCTCTTGTGCACGGTGACCTTGCCGACCAGTTCAGAGGGCAGCAAAGAGTAGCTGGCGCTGCGGCCCACGGTGGTGCCAAACAGGTTCAACACGAACCAGTCGCCAGTGGACACGGCGTGGCCATTGATCATGGTTTGCGTCAGGCTGGGGCTGGTGCCGCGGATGCTGACGCGGTCGTTTTCCGAGAAGCCGCCTTCACCACCGGCGCTGGATGCAATGTTGACACCGGGTACGCGCTGGATGGCGTCGGCCACGTTCTTGTCGGGCATCTTGCCAATGTCTTCGGCGGTTACCACGTCGACCAGCGAGTCCGCATTGCGCTTGGCGTCCAGGGACTTCTCACGCGACGCACGGATACCGGTCACGGTCACGGCATCGAGCACCGGAGCAGCAGCTGGTTTGGTAGTGGTCTGCTGTGCCTGTGCGGCGGCAGCAACGCTCAGCAGGGTGATGGCCACGGCGGCGGCAATCGGGGTGCGGTTGAGTTTCATGGTGTCCTTTTTTCAATAGGTCAGGGTGGCTACAGGGTATTTTTTGGCGGGTTGTGGAACATCTGATGTATGCACTTGAATTAATACCACATCAAAATTCTCAGATGCCACTATGCTACCAATTATCGGCAATTGCAAGAAAAATGGATTAATTGGTACTCAGTGAAAACCCTGGGTTGTGGCTTTTTCTCACCGATTCAAAACGGCGTGTGGGCCGCCTCCGGGGTGCTCAGAAATCGCAGGTGCTCGGAAGTGCGGGTGTGGCTGCGGCCACGGTGTCCACTGCGAACTGGCGGGTGTCGCGCTGGGACTGAACCAGAACGTCCACCTGGTCGGGTGAGATGAGTTGGTCTTTGACGTGCAGAACCCAGTCCACGTCTTGCTCATACACGCGGTGAATTTTTGATACCGGTAAGAGACCACCCGGTGAAAACCAGAGGTTGAAGTTCACGGACATGGGTACCACGGGGTAGTTGCGGCCACCGTGCTCGGCGACCCGCACCCCATCCAGCCAATGCTGCGTTCTGCCGTCCTTGACCTGCAGGATCAGCGTATGCCAGCCGGCTACCGAGCGTTTTTCCTCGTGGGCCTGGTTGTGGGCTTGCCAGGGCTCCAGGCGCACGGTCTGCCAGGTGATGCCGTAGAGCCGCGTGGTGGGGTTCCCCCAGCCGCCGTTGGGCAGGTATTCCCAGTCCACCTCGCTGAAGGTCGGGTCGAAGTCATGGCGCAGGGGGCTGACCAGATAAAAGGTCTGGACCACCACGTCGCCGTCCTGGCCGGCTACCGGCTCGTCGGAGAAACGCACGCGGGCCGCATAGGTGCCTTCGAAGTATTTTCTGGCGTGGCACACCTGGGCCTGGGTGGTGCCCGCAGCGGTGCCGTCGGTGCTGGCGCGCAGGCGCAGGAACTGGTTGCCGGGCAACTGCGGGTCGGCCACCAGCGCCACCGTGCCGGGGCCCCACTGCGCACCCGGTATGCCGGGGTGGCCGGCCGCGCTGCGGTGGATCCAGCCGTGGGCGGCAAAGGCGTTCAGGTCGGTATGGCGAAAGTCGTCAAAGAACAGACCGTCCGGTGGGGCTGCCTGTGCCAAGGTGCAGGCGATCGCGCCCACCAGGCTTGCGAATCCAGTGCATCCGGTCCAGCGGCGGGCATGCATGGCGGGCCTTCAGGGTGCCGCTTGGGGCGCGGGGAATTTGACAAAGGCCATCAGCACCAGGGCCGGCACACCGCAGGCAATGGTCCACAGAAAGAAGTGCTCGTAGCCCATGTGGATCTGGATATCGCCGCTGATGGTCTTGGAGATGATGAAGCCCAGTTGCATCACGCCCGAGCCCAGCGCGTAGTGGGCGGTCTGGAAGCGCCCGGGCGCCACGGCCTGCATGATGAAGAGGATCATGCCGACAAAGCCGAAACCATAGCCAAACATTTCCAGCGCCACTGCGGAGCCGATGTGCAGCATGTCGGTGGGCAAGGCGCTGGCCAGGTAGTAGAACACCGCATTGGGCACGGCCATGGCGACGATCAGCACCGGCATGGCGCGGCGCAGGCTCAGCCACGACGTGAAATAGCCACCCAGAATGCTGCCCAGCAGAAAGGCGCCGGTGCCCACCGTGCCGTAGATGCCGCCGACCTGTTCGGTGGTCAGCCCCAGGCCGCCCTGGGCGCGCGGCTCGATCAGGAACAGGGGCCCAATGGTTTGCACCTGGCCTTCCGCAAACCGGAACAGCACGATGAACAGGATGGACAACCAGATGCCGGGCTTTTGCAGAAAGTCATTGATCACCTCCATCAGCGTCTGCCAGACCCCGGCCACGGTCAGGTCCGTATGCTCGGTGTTCAAGGTACCTGGCAAGGCCCAGGCGTTGTAACTGGCCAGTGCGGCCAGCACCACCGCCAGCAGCACGAAGATGGCCGACCAGGCGTTGAACACACCAAAGCGGGTTTCCAGGTGGCCTGCCAGTACCAGCAAACCACCCAGTGTCAAAAACTTGGAGGCGTTGAAGAAGGCGCCCTGCCAGCCCGCATAGGCGGCCTGCTGTTTTTCGCTGAGACTGGCCATGTACAGGCCGTCGCAGGCGATGTCGTGTGTGGCCGAGGCATAGGCCAGCACAAAGAACACCGCAATGCTGGCCGCAAAGTACATCGGCATCTGCAGGGCCAGCGCCATCAGTGCCAGCCCGGCCGCACCGGTGAACTGCATGGCCACCACGATCAGCTTCTTGCTGCGCGCCATCTCCAGGAACGGGCTCCACAAGGGTTTGAAGGCCCAGGCCAGACCCAGCAGGCCGGTCCAGCGCGCAATCTGGTCATTGGGCACGCCCATGTTCTTGAACATCAGCCCCGCAATCAGCATGACCACAAAGAATTGCATGCCCTGCACAAAGTACAGACTGGGGACCCAGGTGATGGGTGAACGCGAACCGGGGGTGGGAGTGGTCATGGGTGTCCAGTCAATCAAAAAGCTTCAGGCGTACGGTTCAGGCTTGCTGGAGCGCCACTGGGGCCACACCGGTAGCGGACACTTCGCCCTGCAACCAGCCCTTGAGCGCGGTGGTCGCGCCCTCTGCATAGCCCCATGTCACGATGGCGGGCGCATGGATGTCCAGAACCTGAAACGGGTTCCAGATCGCCAGATGCAGGTCGATGGCGGTGGAGGTGGTTGCGTTCTGGTAGCGGCCGTGGTGGTTGGACACCAGCACATTGCAGCGGCCGTCACGCGGCAGGGTATCCACGTCCAGCGCGCTCAACTGGGCCGCGGGCCAGAACGCCACGTCGTCAAAACCGGCAAACAAGGCCTGCACCTGTTCCAGCGGCAGGCCCGCCTCGGATACACCGTCACTGACCACCGAAGCCTGCGTGATGACCCGCAGCGGCGTGGCGCGAGCGGGTGGGACGGGGTTGCCCACGGCAGTCAGGCCACGGGTCCAGGCCTGTAGCATCAGCGCGCGGTCTGCGGCCTCCTGGGCTTCGCTATAGGGGGTGGTGCGCAATGGAAAGCGGGCCGCCAGGCGGTCGACCCGATCGCGTGCCTGCTGCAGCGTGGCGGTGTCCAACGCGCCGGTTTGCAGCGCTGCCGCAATGGCCTGCACGGCAGCCAGTTGCTCGGCACGTTCGCCCTGTGCCAGAACCAGGTCAGCACCGGCCTGCAGCGTGAGCACCGAGGCGCGGGCGTGGCCGTAGCGGTCGTGCACGGCCTTCATCATCAGGGCGTCGGTGATCACCACGCCGTCATAACCGATGGCGTCGCGCAGTACGCCGGTCAGCACCTTGTGCGACAGGGTGGCGGGGTGCTCGGGGTCGATCTGCGGGTAGACGATGTGCGCCGTCATGACGGCCGGCGCCACGCCGGCCAGCGCACGGAACGGGATCAGCTCCAGCTGCTCCAGCTCGGCCAGCGATTTGTCGACCGTGGGCAGCGCGTGGTGCGAGTCGGTGTGGGTGTCGCCGTGGCCGGGGAAGTGCTTGACGCAGCAGGCCACGCCCTCGGACACGGCGCCCTCCATCCAGGCGCCCGCCATGCGCGCCACGGCCAGCGGGTCGGCCGAGAAGCTGCGTTCGGCAATCACCGGGTTGGCGGGGTTGTTGTTGACGTCCAGCACCGGGGCGAAATTCCAGTTGATGCCCAGGCTGGCCAGCCCGCGCGACACGGCGGCGCCCACCTGGCGGGCCTGCTCCAGATCGCCACAGGCGCCCAGTGCCATGGCCGCCGGTGCCTGCGGTAAAAACGTGGCGCGGATCACCGAGCCGCCTTCCTGGTCAATGCCAATCAGGGCGCCGGGGCCCATGGCGTCGCGCAGGTCGGCCGTGAGCTGGCGGACCTCGGCGGCAGTGCCCAGGTTCTTGCGGAACAGGCAGACCGCACGGATGTGGTGGGTGCGCAAAAAAGCGGCGGTATCGGCATCGAGGGCCGTGCCCTCCATGTCCACCATGACCAGTTGGCCGGGGTGCAAAGTGCGGTGCTGCATGCGTGGGAATTCTGTGTTCAGTGGGTTTTGGTGACCTTGGCCAGGAAGCGGGGCTCATCCGGGTTGCGGCCGCGCGCGCGCGCCAGGGCTTCGACCAGGGGGTAGAAGCTCTGGATCAGCGAAATCGGGTCGAGGTCGCTTGATGCGGTTTCCACGATGGGCAGGTTGGCGCCCGGCGTGCCCGCCGGTGCCGCCAGCAGCACCTTGGCGCCGCGCAGGCGCATTTCCTCGGCCAGCGCCAGCAGGCCGGCCTGGGCCGGGCCGCGCGGGGCGAACACCAGCAGGGGGTAGCCTTCCTCAATCAGCGCCATGGGACCGTGTTTGACCTCGGCACTGGAGAAGGCCTCGGCCTGGATGCCGCAGGTTTCCTTGAACTTCAGCGCCGCTTCCAGTGCCACCGGCATGCCGGTACCGCGGCCAATCACAAACAGTCGATCCACGCCTTGCAGCACGTCCAGCGCGACCGACCAGTCCATCTGCGCCGCGCGGGCCAGGTCGTCGGGCAGCTTTGATAGCGCAGACTGCAGTTCCGGATCGCCCTGCCACGCCGCAACGACACGGGCACCGGCCACCAGCTGCGCGATGTAGCTCTTGGTGGCGGCCACGCTGGCCTCGATCCCGGCGTGCAGGGGGAACACCCATTGCGCGGCCTGGGCCAGCGGAGAGTCGGCCTTGTTGACGAAGGCTGCGGTCACCGCGCCGCCCTCCGAAAAGAAGCGGGTGGGTGCCACCAGGTCCGGGCTCTGGCCGGACTGCGAGAACGCCAGCGACACCAGCCCCTTGCAGGCAATCTGCGACTGGTACAGCGTGATCAGCGACATCGGCAGTGAGGTCACCAGGCGGCCCATGCGGGCCATCACCAGGTAGGCCAGAAAGTGCGCAGCATGGTCCGAGCTGCCGCGTGCCACGGTCAGCACGGCGGCCGGATTCTGCAGGCGCAACACGGCGCCGAAGTCCCGGTAGTCGTCGGCATTGTGGGCCAGTTGGTCGGCCACGGCCTGGGGCGCCTGGCGCGCCTCAGCGAGCATCAGTGTGTTCAATGGGATGTCCTTCTACGTATACAGATTGCAGTGTGAGATCGCGGTCCAGCACCACCACGTCGGCCCAGGCGCCGGTGGCCAGGCGGCCGCGGTCGCCCACGCCCAGGTAGTCGGCGGCGTGGGTGGAGACGCGTTTGGCCGCATCCAGCACCGACAGGCCCAGGGTGTCCACCAGGTTGCGCAGGGCCTGGTCCAGCGTCAGCGTGGAGCCGGCCAGCGTGCCGTCGGCCAGGCGCACGCCGCCCAGGCACTTGAAGACCTGGTGGCTGCCCAGGCGGTATTCGCCATCGGGCATGCCGGTGGCGGCGGTGGAGTCGCTGACGCAGTACAGGCAGGGTATGGCGCGCAGGGCCACGCGGATGGCGCCGGGGTGCACATGGATCAGGTCAGGAATGCACTCCGCGTACTGGGCATGGGCGAGCGCGGCGCCCACCATGCCGGGTTCACGGTGGTGCATGCCGGTCATGGCATTGAACAGGTGGGTAAAACCGCGCGCGCCTTTGGCCATGGCCTGCACGCCGTCTTCGTAGGTGCCCATGGTGTGGCCGATCTGCACGCGGTAACCGGCGTCGCACAGCGACTCGATCAGCTCCATATTGCCGGGCACTTCGGGTGCCATGGTGATCAGGCGGATCGGTGCCAGCTGGTTGAGGTGGCTCAACTCGTCAATCTGCACCGGACGTGCAAACGCCGGCTGCGCGCCGAGCTTGTCGTCGTTGATGTAGGGGCCTTCCAGGTGCACACCCAGCACCCGCGCGCCGCCGGGGGCACGCTGCTGGCAGATAGTGGTCAGGCTCTGCATGGCGGACACCAGGTCTTCCATCGGCGCCGTCATCGTGGTGGCCAGCATGGACGTGGTGCCGTGGCGGGCATGAACCTGGCTCACACGCACGGCCGCGTCGCCGCCTTCCATGATGTCGCGCCCACCCGCGCCATGCACATGCAGGTCGATGAAACCCGGCAGCACCAGGGGCTGGCCCGATGCACGGGCCGCGTCTTCGCTGATGGCCTTGCCCTGGATGCTGTGGATGCGCCCCTCGGGCGTGAAGGCCATGGCGCCGTGGACGAAGCCGGACGGCGTCAGGATATTGCCGACCAGGGGACTCATTGTTCGCGCCTCATTTCAGCCACGAAGTCGTAGTAGTCGCTGCGGCAGTAGGAGTGCGTCAACTCCACCGCCTGGCCGGATTCGAGGTAGCCAATGCGGGTGATGAACAACACCGCCTGGCGCTCGGGAATGCCCAGCTGCTCGGCCAGCAGGGGTTGGGCATTCATGGCGCGGATGTGCTGCAGCGCCCGCACCGGTGCCTGGTGCACGCTGTCCAGGTATTCGTACAGCGAGCTGCCCACCAGCATCGGGTCGGCAATGACGGTCTGTGGCAGCACGCTCATCTCGTAAGCCATGACCACGTTGTCGGCCAGGCGCAGCCGCTCCAGCCGGACCACCTTGGCGCCCGGAGACAGACCCAGCGTCAGCTGCTCATCGGTCATGGCCAGATCGACCTTGCGCTCCAGCCAGCGCGACGACGGCGTGTAGCCACGGCGCAGCAGTTCTTCGGAGAAGCTGGTCAGCTGGGACAGCGGCTGCTCCAGCATGGGCGCAATGTAGTTGCCCGAGCCACGCCTGCGCACAATCATGCCCTGCGTGACCAGTTGGTCGATGGCCGAGCGGGCGGTGACGCGCGACACATTCAGGGTCTCGGCCAGCACGCGCTCTGAGGGCAGGGCTTCGTCGGGCTTGTAGCGGCCTTCGCGGATCAGCTGGGCCAGCCTGCGTGAGAGTTGCATGTAAATGGGCGAGCTGTCGCGGGGGTCCGGCTCGAACGTCAAAACTTCGCCAGCGGTCATGGTGTCTCTTCCAGTAATTGTTGAACGAGTGTCAGGGCGCCGTAGGCGGCGTCCCGCGGTGTTGGAATGCAGCGATCACGCGTGGCCGGGGCCAGGCGCGGCATCAGCGAGCGGCCGACGCTGCCGTAGATGGCCAGTGGCAGCACGGCTTGGGGGTCCAGCGCGGTGGCCATGCTTTCGAGGGCCGCTGCCGCGTCACGCAACAGATTCTCTGCCACGGTGTCGCTGTGTGCGCAATCAAAGACAGTGCGCGCCAGTTGGGCGTAGTCGTATTGCCGGGCCACGGCGCACCATTGCTGCAGGGTCTGGCGGCTACCGCCGCACTGCTGCAAAACCCGGTCTGCCAGCGCCCCACCCGGCGCGCGGCCGTCCACGGCCTGCTGGGCGTGGGCCATGGCGCGCAGGCCCATCCAGGCGCCGCTGCCTTCATCGCCCACCGGAAAACCCCAGCCACCCACCTGGCGGCGCGTGCCATCGGCGTACAGCGCCTCGGCAATGCTGCCGGTGCCCGCCGCCACCATGACGCCGGCCTGCCCGCCATGCGCGGCCAGCAGGGCGGTGTAGGCATCGCTTTCAAGGGCGATGCGGGCAAATCCGGGGTTCATGGCCAAAAATTGTTCGCGCCAGGGTTTGTTGTTGACGCCTGAAAGCCCGGCCCCCAGTACGCACTGGTACCAGACCGGTGTTTCCTGCTGCAGATCCTGAAATGCTGTTTTGATTGCGCTCAGGATGGACTGCCAGGCCGACGCAATGCCCTGCCCAAGAGCGGACGGGCCCGCGCTGGCCTGTGCCAGCACCACCCCGTGGCGATCCGCCACCAGGACGCGGGTCCCGGTGCCACCGCCATCTACACCGATCAAATGCGAAATCATGGCCAATAGTAACATACCAATGAGATACCAGTAGCTGTTTTTTGCATCAAAGTGTGTGCTTTTAGCCGGGCAGGGCTGGATGGGCGTCCGCAAACCAGTTGGCTACCAGATAAATGTGGCGGGTTTGGTTGGCGGTACGTGGCGCACACTTCGAGAGGGCTGCTGGTCACCGCGTTGCCCGAGCGGGTTCAGCGGAAAATGTATATGAGAAATCGGCCTCTAGCCCTCGTATACATTGGGTATTTCGCTATATATATAGGAGCAAATCAGAGTTGCGGTGGGAGTCTTCACTTGAGGCGGCGGGTCTGGCTGAATCCACGAATGGCAACTGAACGTGGGGCTGGCGGACCGGGTGTCCGTTCCCTGGCCTCAGTCGCAGGCGAACATGTGGGGTTGGCCTACACCCTTTTGTCAACGCTGTGATGGGTGCGCAAGCTCTGTGGCAACTGCGAGTTGAGGCCGATGAACGGGCACCCGGTCCGCCAGCCGGGCGGCGCGGTATGGGCACGTGAGATGGATTGGTGCAGTAGTTTTTCGGCGGCTTCGGGGCGGAAGCTGACGGTCACCAGTGACCGGTTCCGGGCAGCGATTCAACTGGCTTAACATCCACCGCTATGACACAGGACTTTCTACCCGTTCCAACCGCGCTTCCCCCTATTCCTCCTGACGACGTTAAGCCGATTGATGGAAAGCCCTTTGATGCAAAGCGCATCAGGAATCAGGATATAGGCATTGGAATGTTCGGACGTGATGAGGGTGCGACATTGACAGAACTTCGGCGGGCTTGCCTTGCGTTCACCGGACGCGAAATGCAGTCAGACACCGATAGTCAAACCAAGAACAAACTCAAAGATAACTGGCGATGGCGGGACATTGAATGTCCCCTTAAAGTCGAAAAGACTAAAGAAGAACGGGGTGGCGAACCTGTCTACAAACTAAATCGATCTATAGCCGGGATGGCGAACAAACAGCCAGAACAGATAGAGGGCGACGTTAGCGCAGCCCAAATCAATTTGGAGACTTCCGAAGTGCAGCCAACAAACATCATTCTTTACGGTCCACCGGGTACCGGAAAAACGTTTACGACCATTGATGAAGCCATCAAGATTTTGGACCCTGAGTTCTATGCAACGAACGAGAACGAGCGTGAGTCCCTCAAAGAGCGTTTTGATGATCTGGTTGCCGACAAACGCATACGGTTCGTGACGTTTCATCAGAGTTTTAGCTACGAAGACTTTGTTGAAGGCTTGCGTGCAGAGACGGACGAAGCTGAGGGCGGACAAATCCGGTATGTAATTGGGCGGGGGGTATTCAAGGAGATCTGTGAAGACGCCAGAACGCCCATTCAGAGTGCGACGTCGAAACTTGGTGTAAGTGCCAGCCCTCGCATTTGGAAAATCTCCATTGACGGAACGTATGAGAGCGCAACCCGTCAGTATTGTTTGAAGCATGGCGAAGCCCGAATTGGCTGGGGCCACGTCGGCGACCTAAAGACGGCGCAATTGAATGACCCTTCGTTCACTTTGGGATCAAACGACAGAAGCACTCTCGAACTATTCGGCAATGAGATCGCCGTTGGAGATGTCTTGCTCTGTATTGGAAGCAATACGGAGGTGGCGGCAATTGGCATCGTCAATGGCAACTACCGTTACGAGGCAATGCCGCCTATCAGCGTTAGGTCAGATTACAAAAATGTTCTGCCTGTGAACTGGATCGTCACCGACAGCAATTTTTCAATATTGAATCTCAACAGTCAGAAACGATTCACACTAAAGACGGTCTACGAGATTACCCGCTTCAATTGGCTCGAACTACAGGAAGGTCTACGCGCAGCGGGTGTCGATTTGAAAGCTGTTGGCCCTACCGAAATCAACGCACAGCCTTATGTGCTGATCATTGATGAAATCAACCGGGGAAATGTGTCCCGCATATTCGGCGAACTCATTACGCTGATAGAACCCAGCAAGCGCATTGGTGCGCCAGAGTCATTGACTGTCACTTTGCCGTACTCCAAAAAACTCTTTGGCGTTCCGAAGAACGTCTATTTGATTGGCACGATGAATACGGCTGACAAGTCATTGACTGGCCTCGACATTGCGCTTCGCCGTCGATTCGTTTTTAAGGAAATGTCACCCAAGCCTGCGTTGCTGGACAAGGTGATTATTTCCGGGTTATCTGTCGGCCAGATGCTGCGGGCTATGAATCAGCGGATTGAAGTGTTACTTGACCGGGACCATTGCATTGGCCATGCCTACTTTCTGCCGTTAGACCAGGACCCAACCATTGAACGTTTGTCGGCAATATTCAAACAGCAGGTCTTGCCGCTACTTGAAGAGTACTTTTTTGAAGACTGGGAGCGTATCGGCTGGGTTCTGAATGATCACCGCACCGAGGGAGAGCCTTTTATCAAGACGGGTGATCAGGGCTCCATTTCGTTAACGAAGTTGTTTGGCGTCAAAGTGGCAAGCGAGTTGCGCGATAAACGTTGGTCAGTAAACGAAGCGGCCTTCACTTCCATTGGCAACTACATCAATATCGTTGGGGCTCCAGAGTGATTGTGCAATCAGTTGTGGTACGCGAGTACGCACGCCTCACAACTGAAAGAGTGGACGACACGTTCACTGAAAACACGCTTGATCGGGCACAGATTTCGCAGTCAGCTTTCGATTGGGTTTGCAAGTTGAACCAAAGTTTCAGTGCAGCCGGTACGTCTCTCGCGATAGTCGAGGGGCGGACTTGGTTGCGGCTGGATAAGCATGTTGGGGTCATTGAAACGCCGTGCGGCACTCGGATTGAAATTCTGCCCAAGCATCATGAATCTGGCGATGTGGTTCACGAAAGCAGAACCCTCCTACGCCGAATGATTGCGACCTCGTTTGATCTTCCTGTCCGTGAGGTCGGAGTAGCGGACCTGCAGCTTTTCAATGCGCCGCTGACTGAGTGGATCATGGGGAGGTTCTTGGCTGCGTTGGAGCACATCGTCAAGACAGGCATCCGCTTCGACTACCGCAGAGTTGAGGAAGAGCAACGCTACTTGCGTGGGCAATTGAACACAGTGCGTCAAATGCGGCAGTCCCCGGGCAAGCAGCACTTCTTCCATATTCGGCATGATGTTTTTGACCCCGATGGTGCTGAAAACCGGCTGTTAAAGCTGGCACTAGAACAGGTATCGAAGACTTCTCGGGACGCAGCGAATTGGAAACTTGCCGGTGAATTGCGCAGCCTCATGAGTGAAATTGGCTCCAGCAAAGACGTAGCAGGAGATTTCAAGCGATGGCGCAATGAAAGGCTAATGAGTCATTACCGCCCAGTCAAACCGTGGTGCGAACTGATCCTGAGCCAGCAAATGCCTTTGTCGGTTGCAGGCAATTGGCATGGCCTCAGTCTGCTGTTTCCCATGGACAAACTATTTGAAAGGTTTGTGGCGGCTTGGTTGCGCAGCAGCATTCCGCCAACGATTCGACTACGAAGCCCTGCTGCCAGCGAGTACCTAACAGTGCACGACGGCGACAAGATGTTCAGGTTGGAGCCCGATCTATTGCTGGAGTCATCTAACCAGAAGTGGGTGCTAGATACCAAGTGGAAGAAGTTGGATGCGGCGGACCGAAGTAACAAATACGGTTTGAGCCAAGGTGATTTCTACCAACTGTATGCGTATGGCAAAAAGTACCTTGCAGGTCAAGCGTCGAGCGAGCTTGTGCTTATCTACCCGGCAACCGATTCGTTTGCAAAGTCACTACCAGCTTTTGATTATGGCGACGGAATGAAATTGTGGGTTCTTCCCTTTGACCTAACGGATCAGGTTCTAATTGACTCGGAGCAAACAACACTTCCAATCGGGTCTCATGTATTTGAAAAAAAGGCAGCGTAGCTGAATGCCCTGCGGAACAAAATGACTAAAGGGTATTACTCATCGACGGTGTGTGTCAGCTTTGTGGCAATGTGTCGAAAGATGCCGAGTTCCGCTATGCGTCTGTAGCAGCAGTAGAAATTACCCATCAACCCCCAGTCGAACGCACCACCCGCACAAACCCGCCCGACGCCTGCATCAGCCTGCGCGTGTAGTCCTCCTGCACCCGGCGCGCCGCCAGGTCGGCAGCCGACACCCGCTCCACCGTCTGGCCGCGCTGCATCACCAGAATGTCGTCGCACAGGTGCGTGACCACGGCCAGGTCGTGGCTCACCATGATGAAGGTCAGGCCCAGACGCGCACGCAAGTCTTCCAGCAGGTTCAGCACTTCGGCTTGCACGGATGCGTCGAGCGCGGAGGTCGGTTCATCCAGCAGCAGCACCTGGGGTTGCAGGATCAGTGCACGTGCCAAGGCGATGCGCTGGCGCTGCCCGCCGGAGAGCTGGTGCGGGTAACGAAAGCGGAATCCGCCCCCCAGGCCCACATCGTCCAGCGCGCGCTCGATGCGGGTTTGTTCGTCCTGGATGCCGTGGATCGCCAAGGGCTCACTCAGAATACGGTCCACGGTCTGGCGCGGGTGCAGCGATCCGTAGGGGTCCTGAAACACCATCTGCACCAGACGGCGAAACGGTTTGCTGCCGGGGCTGGGCAGTGCGTCCGTATGGTCAGCATCTGCCACCAGTTGGACATTGCCAGCGCTTAGAGGTGCCAGGCCGCAGATGGCGCGCAGCACGGTGGATTTGCCCGATCCGGACTCGCCGACGATGCCAAAGCTGGCACCGGGTTCGACCCGGAAGCTGGTGTCGGCCACGGCCACAAAGTCGCCGTAGACCACCCGCAGGCCTTGCACCTCCAGCCCAGTGGACGCCTGGCTCACAGTGCCCACTCCGCGCGCCGGTCGAGCACGGGCAGCGGGTGGCGGCTCTGACCCAGTTGGGGCAGGCAACCCAGCAGGCCGCGTGTGTAGGGGTGTTTGGCATTTGCCAGATCAATGGCCGCTATTTCCTCGACGATCTTGCCCGCGTACATCACCAGAACCCGGTCGCAAAAACTGGAGACCAGGCGCAAATCGTGTGACACAAAAATGAGGCCCATGCCGCTCTGCGCAACCAGCGTGTCCAGCAGGGCCAGCACTTCCAGTTGCACGGTGACATCCAGCGCCGACGTGGGTTCGTCGGCAATCAGCAGCTCGGGGTTGGCGATCAGCATCATGGCGATCATGGCGCGTTGGCCCATGCCGCCCGACACCTCATGCGGGTACAGCGCAAATACGCGCTCGGCGTCTTCGATCTGCACGGCGCGCAGGGCAGCCAGTGCGCGCTCCTTAGCTTCGCGTTTTGACAAGGTGGCGTGGGCGCGCAGCGATTCCACGACCTGGGCGCCAATGGTCATCACGGGGTTCAGCGAATACTTGGGGTCCTGCAACACCATGGCGATGCGCCCGCCGCGCAGTTCGCGGCGCTGCTGGGGCGCGCAGTGCAGCAGGTCGATGCCGCGAAACTCCAGCCGGCGCGCTGTGACGATGCCACCGGGCGCGGTCAGGCCCAAAATGGCCCGCCCGGTTTGCGATTTGCCGGAGCCCGATTCGCCCACCAGCCCCAGGCGCTCGCGCCCCAGCGTGAACGACACGCCGCGCACCACATCGACCAGCACGCCGTCGCGGTTGGGGTAGGCTACATGCAGGTCTTCCACGACCAGGATGGGGTCGTGGGTGGCCGCAGTGGGAGGTGTGGCCAGCGTCATTTTGTCGACTTGGGGTCCAGCGCATCGCGCAGGCCATCGCCCAGCAGGTTGAAAGCCAGGCTGACGATGAAGATGGCGGCGCCCGGTGCGGCGGCCACCCACCATTGGTCCAGCACATACATGCGGCCGTTGGCAATGAGGGCGCCCCATTCCGGCATGGGGGGCTGGGCACCCAGGCCCAGAAAGCCCAGGCCGGCAGCGGTCAGAATGATGCCCGCCATGTCCAGCGTGACCCGCACGATGACCGACGACACGCACAACGGCATGATGTGGCGCAGCACGATGCGCCATGGCGAGGCGCCGATCAGTTGCACGGCGGCAATGTAGTCGCTGTGGCGAATTTGCAGGGTCTCGGCGCGGGCAATGCGGGCGTAGGGCGGCCATGAGGTGATGGCGATGGCCAGCGCCGCGTTGGTGATGCCCGGCCCCAGGGCGGCGACGAAAGCCAGGGCCAGGATGAGCCGGGGGAAGGCCAGAAACACATCGGTCACGCGCATCAGCACCGCATCGACCCAGCCGCCCGCATAGCCCGCTACCGTGCCCACCAGCAGGCCAATGGGCGCCGCCAAAACGGCCACCAGAATGACCACCGTGAGGGTAATGCGCGAACCTACCAGCACGCGGGAAAAAATGTCGCGCCCCTGGTCATCCGTGCCAAACCAGTGCGCGCTGGAGGGCTCCAGCAGGCGTGTGGTGCGCAGGTCGCCGATGTAAGGGGAGTAGGGCGCCAGCACATCGGCAAAGATGGCCACCAGCACCAGCGCCACCACAATGGCCAGCCCCAGCAGCGCCAGGCGGTTACGGGCAAAACCCCGCCATGCCACGTAGGCGCGCCCCCAGGCTGCCTGCCGGCGCGACAGCGGCCGCTCCGACATCAGCCAGGCGTGCAGGCTCTTGGTTGTCATCGGGCGCGCGTCCTCGGGTCCAGCAACTGGTACAACAGGTCCGACACCAGGTTCAGCCCGATGAAGACCGAGCCCACCACAATCGTGGCGCCCAGCACCGCATTCATGTCGGCGTTTTGTAGCGAGTTGGTGAGGTACAGGCCCAGGCCGGGCCACGCAAACACGGTCTCGGTCAGCACCGAGCCCTCCAGCAGACCGGCATACGACAGCGCAATCACCGTGACCAGCGGCACCATGGCGTTGCGCAGCGCATGGCGCCAGATGATGCGGGTCTCCGACAAGCCCTTGGCGCGCGCAGCCACCACATACTCCTGTGACAACTCGTTGAGCATGAACGAGCGCGTCATGCGGCTGATGTAGGCCAGTGAAAAATAACCCAGCAGTGAGGCCGGCAGGATCAGGTGCGACAGCGCGTTGCGAAACGCCTCCCACTCACCGCCCAGGGCAGCGTCCACCAGCAAAAGGCCGGTCACCGGCTGCAGCGTGTACTGGTAGACCACATCGATGCGGCCGGGTCCGCTGACCCAGCCCAGGCGGGCGTAAAACAACACCAGCGCCATCAGCCCGAGCCAGAAAATGGGGACCGAATAGCCGATCAGCCCCATGACCCGCACCACCTGGTCCACCAGACCACCGCGCTGCACCGCCGCCCACACGCCCAGGGGCACGCCGACCGCCACGCCGATCAGAATGCCCAGCGTTGCCAGTTCCAGCGTCGCCGGGAAGGTGCGCGCGATGTCCTGTAGCACCGGGTTGGCGGTCAACACCGAGGTGCCAAAGTCGCCGTGCGCGACCTTCTGGATGTAGATGCCGAATTGCTCATACAGGGGCTTGTTCAGGCCCAGTTCCTCGCGCACGCGGGCCACCACGTGCTCGGGCGCCCGGTCACCCACGATGGCCAGCACCGGGTCGACCGGAATCACGCGGCCAATGAAGAAGGTGACCGCCAGCAAGCCCAGGTAGGTCAGGGCCAGCACCAGCACAAAACGGCCAGTAGCTTTGAGGGCGGCTAGCATGCGCGCGCGTCGGCCTTAGCGCTTGGAAACGCCAAACAGGTAGGTGGAATCCGACGTCGGGCCCAGCTTCAGGCCGTCCACATTGCTGCGGTAGGCTGCCACTTCGGTCTGCTGGAACAGCATGACAAAGGGGCTGGTCTTGCGGAACTCGGCTTGCATGGCGTCGTACAGGGCGCGGCGCTTGGCCGGGTCGCGTTCCAGCACGGCGGCGTCGGCCTTTTTGGTGAGTTCGGGAATGGCCCATGCATTGCGCCAGGTCAGGGGTTTGGACTTGGCGTCGTCCGCGTTGTCGGGGTTGCGCACGAAGGTGTCGGCATTGGTGTGCGGGTCCCAGTAGTCGGCACCCCACTGGCCGATGTACATGTCGTGGGTGCGGGCGCGGTATTTGGTCAGCGTTTGCTTGCCGTCACCGGGCAGAATCTCGATCTCGATACCGGCACGCTTGGCCGTTTGCTGCACGGCCTCGGCGATGCCCTGCACCGGTTGCACGGTGCGTACATCCATGGTGACCTTGAAGCCGTTGGGCAGGCCCGCCTTGGCCAGCAGGTTCTTGGCCTTGTCCACGTCCAGCTTGTAGGGGTTGACCGTGCTGGCGCCCAGCAAGCCCATGGGCAGGAAATTCTGGTGCACCACGCCGATGTTCTTCATCAGCGTGTCGCCGATGGCGGCGTAGTCCACCAGGTACTTGATGGCTTCCCGCACCTCCGGCTTGGCCAGGTTGGGGTTCTTCATGTTCATGCTGAAGTAAAACAGCGTGCCCTTGGGTGTGGACGTGGTCTTGATGTCGGCGTTGCTGGCCAGCGCGGTCAGGTCCTGTGGCGACAGGTTGCGGGCGATGTCGATGTCGCCCTTTTCGAGCAGCAGGCGCTGCGTGGCCGCTTCCTTGACGTGGCGGTAGATCACGCGCACCAGTTTGGATTTGTCGCCGTGGTACTGCTCGTTGCGCTCCAGCGTGAGGATTTCATTGGCGCGCCACTCCCGGATCTTCAGTGGGCCCGAGCCCGCGTAGTTGGTCTTGAGCCAGGCATAGCCCATGTCACTGCCTTGCTCTTTGGACAGCAGCAGCTTCTTGTCCACCACGCTGGCCACGTTGGCGGTCAGGCAGTTCAGCACAAAGGTGGTGGCGTAGGCCTTGTCGGTTTCCAGGGTCAGCGTCAGCGCTCCGGTGGCCTTGACCATGTCCCGAACATTGGTTTTGCTGAGCCCAAACTGCGTCAGGATAAAGGCCGGTGTCTTGTCCAGTAGCACCGCGCGCTGCAGCGAGAACGCCACGTCGTCGGCCGTGAGTGGGTTGCCGGATGCAAACTTGAGGCCGGGTTTGATCTCGAAGCTGAAGGTCTTGCCATCCGCCGATACGGTCCAGGACTTGGCCACATCACCATAGAGCCTGGACGGGTCTTTGACGTCAAAGCGGATCAGCCGGTCATAGGCATTGCCCATGACTTCCCCGGCTGAAATCTCAAACGCCTCGGCCGGGTCCATGGTGATGATGTCGTCAAACGCAAAGGCCAGCACCAGTGTGTCTTTGGGGGTGGCGGCCTGCGCAGGTGTCAGTGCCGGGCCGACACACAACAGGGCGCCGATGGCGATGTGGACCGCGCGACGGCTCAAGGTGATGGAATCATGGTTCATGGCGTATGCAGGGGTGCGGTGTGGGTGATGAAAACAGTGTACGGGAAGTGGTGCACGCACCCGCAGCACAATGCACCACTTTCAAGGGGGCGTGCATAACCTTTTAGCATGGCCCCATTGCCACCCACACGACGCTCTGCCAACGGCGCATGTACGTGGCAAAATCAGCCAATTCCCATTCGGTCATTGCGACCGCACCACCCCTCTCCATACGCATCTCTAGCCATGTCCACATTTGAAATTGAAGGCGGAGTACCGCTACGCGGCACCGTGCGCGCATCCGGCAACAAGAACGCCATCTTGCCGATGATTGCGGCCTGCATCCTGACCGACCAGGAAGTGGTGCTGGACAACGTGCCCGACATCATCGACGTGCGGCACATGCTGGACGTGATCAAGGCCCTGGGCGGTAAGGTCGAGCGCAGCGGCGAGCGCATCAGCGTGCATGTGGCCAGCGTCAACACCAGCGAGATCAGCCGCGAACTGTGCAACAAGGTGCGCACCTCGATTCTGTGCGTCGCACCGCTGTTGCACCGCACCGGCAAGGCCACACTTTTTCCACCCGGTGGCGACGTGATCGGGCGGCGGCGCCTGGACACGCATTTCTACGGACTGCAAAAACTGGGCGCCACCGTCGAGCTGGGTGACAGCTACGACTTCACGGTGCCCCATGGTCTGCACGCTTCCGATTTGTTTTTCGACGAACCCTCGGTCACCGGGACCGAGCACATCCTGATGGCCGCCGTGGTCAGCCAGGGCCACACCATCATCCGCAATGCCGCCTGTGAGCCGCATGTGCAGGACTTGGCGAACATGCTCAACGCCATGGGCGCCAAGATCAGCGGCATTGGCACCAACCAGCTCAATATCGATGGCGTGGATTCACTGACGGGAACCAGCCACCAGGTCTGCCACGACCATATCGAGGCGGCGTCTTACCTGGCGCTGGCCGCGGCCACCGGCGGGGAGATCAAGGTTGAAGGCACGGACCTGCATTCGTACTGGATGTGCAAGCGCGTGTTCGCCACGCTGGGCGTGAAGATCGAGCTGTACAAGGACCACATTCACCTGCCCGCCGCACAGGACATGCGCGTGCTGCGCGACTACGACGGCTCCATGCCCGTGATAGGCGACGGCCCCTGGCCGCAATTTGCCACCGACCAGATGAGCTGCATGATCACGCTGGCCACGCAGGTGGAAGGCAATGTGCTGTTCTTCGAGAAGATGTTCGAATCGCGCCTGTATTTTGTGGACCGCCTGATTGCCATGGGCGCCAACGCGGTGGTCTGTGACCCGCACCGCGTGGTCATCAGTGGCAAATCGCGCCTGCGCGGCACCACCATGGTGTCACCGGACATTCGGGCCGGCATGGCGCTGCTGGGCGCCGCACTGTGCGCCACCGGCAAGAGCACGGTGCAAAACGCCAACATGATCGAGCGCGGCTATGAGCGCGTGGAAGAAAAGCTGCTGTCCCTGGGCGCACGGATCAGCCGGCGCGCCTGAGGCGATGGCAGACGTTCATGCCACGCTGCAAGAGTTGGGCATTGCGCCGCACTGGATAGAGCGCCGCCAATTGGTGGCACACCATGAGCCGCAGGCACTGGTGGTGGCCCACACCGGGTTGGCCGGGCGTGAGTTCCTGCTCACGCCACAGGCCGCAGCCGCCTGGTGGGCCATGCAGCAGCAGGCCAGCGCGGACCAGATCACGCTGGCGCTGGTGTCTGCGTTTCGCAGCGTGGCGCGCCAGCGGGAGATTGTTCTGGAGAAGCTGGGGCAGGGCCTGTCGATTGACACGGTTCTGCAATCGGTGGCACCCCCCGGCTTTAGCGAACACCATACCGGGCGCGCCATCGACATCGGCACATCCGAAGACTGCGCGCTGGAGGAAGTGTTTGAGGACACGCCGGCCTACCAGTGGCTGACCCTGCACGCTGCGGACTTCGGTTTCCACATGTCCTACCCCCGCGACAACCCCTGCGGCTTTGTGTTCGAGCCGTGGCACTGGTGTTACCACGAGGGCCGCGTTTAACCGGGGTTGTCCACTGGACCTGCCTCTTTTTGTGTGTGGCGTATGAAACGACTGCGCACGGCGGGCGGCGTGGCAGGCGTTCTTCGGCTCGCGTCGCGGGCGAACATGGTGGTTTACCAGGATTGTTGCGTTAACACTTTGGTTGGCCCGCCTGTTCTGTAGCAACCGCAAGTGCGGCCTGCGCCCGCCCGCCACACCACCCGCCTTGGGGGCGAGGTGTTGGGGCGCAGAGTTGGGGAGAGGTTATGAGCAAAACGGACCTCTAGCCCTCGTGGAATATACATAATACGCTATGCATTTTGTAGCATTCAACACCACACACCGCAAGGTCGGTGGGCCGGGTGTCCCTTCGTCGGCCCCATTCGTGGTTGCTGCAGAGTAGGCGGGCCAACATACGCGTTGACGCAGCAACTTATGCGAACCGAAAACACTCGCCCGCGAGCGTGGGCCAGAGAAGGGATACCCGGCCCACCGGCCCCGCCAAAACGCACCGCCCCCCAAACTTCACAGGCCCCGTCAAACCCGCACTGCAAGAAATGACCGCAATGCCCACCCTGAACCGCTGCCAAGGCGATCAAGTTCCCAATGGACAATCGCGGTTTAATGCCTTTGTACGGCCAGTTGCCACAGCGCGTCTAGCGCGCGCTCCTGCCAGATGGAGTAGGCCGAGTAGCGGCCCCGGTTTTGATCAGGGTTTGCGCTGACCCCGCCTATCGCGTAGACCACGCCGTTGCGGGTCAGCGGGTCGAAGATGAAGCCTGACTCCAGTCCATAGGCAAAGCCCATGTGCCCGACTCCGGTGAGCCCGCCCTGCGCCACAAAGCGGTCGCCGGTTGACGGCCCGCTCACATCCATGAACCGTTGCGTGCCCAGCCCCCAGGCGTGCAGAGAACCGCTCAGGGTGTCGCCGTTGTCCTGGCTCGGGTGCTTGCGCCACTGCGGCTGCAACATGGCCGCCACCGCCTGCGGGCTCAGTATGCGCACCCCCTCCAGCGTGCCGCGGTTCATCAGCATTTGCATGACCCGGCCCAGGCCCGCCACGCTGGTGCGCAGCCCACCCTGCGGACCAAAACCGGTTGCGTTGGTGCCGGGCACATAGGCGTCCAGCCCCGCACGCGGGGTGGGCACCTTGCCTTGGTAGTCATCGACCTGGGGCACCCAGGGGCCGTTGGCGTCCCACACGTCGTTGCGGGCCTTGCGGTACAGAACGGCGACATGGGCGATGTCGGCGCGGGTCAATGTCTCGGGTGTGAAGCCTCCGGCGATGCCCAGCGGCTGCAGCACCTGCTGTTGCATATAGAGGTCGAAGCGCTGCCGGGTGATGGCCTCGATAACGGTGCCCACCACACCGAAGTTGAGGTTGCAGTAGGTGAAGTAACGTCCGGGCGAGCGGTCTGATTGCGCGTCGGCCGCAGCCCATGGTGCACCTGGCCCGGCCTGTCCCGTTCCCGGCTGCAGCACACTTTTCAACGGCGTGTCCAGCGGAAAGAAGTAGCCGCCATCGTCCCGCAAAGACGAAGTGTGGGTGAGCAGCATGCGGGTGGTGATGGGCACGTCGGCAAAGTGCGGGTTGCGCACCTTGTAGCCCAGGTACTGGCCAATATCGGCATCGAAATCCAGCTGGCCCGCATCCACCAGTCGCATGACGCCAATGGTGGTCACCAGTTTGGAAATGGAGGCCATGCGGTACAGCGTGGCGTGGTCCGCCGCGAGGCCCTGGCTTGCTGTGCCGTCTGCCACCACCCGCTGCCCGTAGTGGCCCTCAAAGACGACCTGCCCGTCACGGATCACCAGTGCAGACAGGCCGCTCAGGGGTTTTGCAAGGTCCGAAACAATGGCCTGCAGCGTGATGGCAAGGTCCGGCTGGGCAGGGCTGGCGGCGTGGAGGCTGGACATGGCAATCAGGGCAGTGGTGGCTAAGAACAAGAGTCGCAAGCTGCGCATGCCGGTTCCTCAGTACTGCTGCACATCGGTCAAACCGTGCACCGCCGTGATACCCAGGCCGGGCGCGTCGCTCAAGTCTATCCAGGGGCCGTTCATCGTCAGGCCGCCATCGATCGCGCTGCTCTGGCACAGTTGGGGCCCGTCCAGGTCAACCAGCGTGACGACGTCGGCATGGGCGACCGCAAAGTGCGCGGCGGCGGTGACGCTGATGCCGCTTTCCAGCATGCAGCCCACCATGCAGCTGCGGTGGTGGTGGCGCGTGAGGTTGGCCAGCACAATCGCCTGGCTGATGCCTGCAGTTTTCATCAGCTTGATGTTGACGATGTCGGCGCTGTGGGTGCTCAAAACGTGCAACCCATCGGCCACCGAAAACACCGCCTCGTCGGCCAGGATGGGCGTGAGCGTGTGGTCGGTGACGAACTTCAATCCGGCCACGTCGCCCGCTTGGACCGGTTGCTCGACACACTCCAGCGCCACACCCGCTGCCTCCAGCGCCTGGATCACTTGCACCGCCTGCTTGGGCGTCCAGCCCTGGTTGGCGTCCAGCCGCAGGGCCACGCCGGGACCGACGGCGCGGTGGATGGCCAGTGTGCTCTGTACGTCCTCACGCCAGTTGCGCCCGCCGACCTTGACCTTCAGCGCATCAAAGCCTTCTGCCACGGCGCGCAAACAGTCTTGCACCATGGTGGCGCCGTCGTTGACGCTGATGGTGACATCGGTCTTGAGGCGCGGCGTTCCACCGCCGAGCAACTGGTACAGCGGCACACCAAACTGCTGGGCGCGCAGGTCGTACAGCGCAATCTCCAGCGCCGCCTTCAGGCTGCTGTGGTGCACGACGGCCTGGTGCACGGTGGCCAGCAGGGCGTTGAAGTCCAGCAGGTCCCGGCCCAGCAGCCGGGGCGCGATCAGGGCCAGTGCGGCACGCATGGAGCCCAGCAGGTCGCCGGTGATGACGGCCGTGGCCGGTGCTTCGCCGTAGCCCTTGAGGCTGGTATCGGTTTCGATGATGAGGACCAGATCGTGCACATGGCTCACGGTGCGCAGGGCGGTCTTGAACGGCACCTTCAGCGGCAGCCGGATCTCGCCAACGGTGATACGTTGAATCAGCATGGGCGTGCCTCCCAAAGAATGTGATGTTTGCCAAATGCTATCGTAAATATAGCGGTATCACCATATTCCACGAGGGCTACAGCCTGGTTTTTCATATGGAAATGGCCAGCCGGGCGGCCGTGACGTGGGCGGCCAGGTCGGGCGTGGTGCGCAGCGCAATGTCTGCGGGCAGGGCCTGGCGCATGCCCTGCTCCAGCAGGGGGCTGAGCAGCAGCGCCCGCCCGCCAGCCGTCACCGGGCGCGGGCCAAACCGCGCAAGCATGCTGTGCGCCAGCTCGCCCAGCGCAGCGCCGGCCCGCAGCAAGAGCGCGTGCGCCATAGGGTCGTCGTGTGCCGATGCGGCCACCTGCAACGCCAGTTTCCCCATTGCACCCCGGTCACTGCCGTAGACAAATGCCCGTGAGGCATTCCAGTCGCTGCCGCCGATGGCCTCGAACAGCCGCTGCGCCATCGGCGACCGCTTCCAGGCACCGGGCGTGTGGTCTTCCTCCCGCCAAATGTGGGCCAGGGCCTCGCGCGCGATCCAGTAGCCACCGCCTTCGTCCCCCAGCACGGCACCCCGTCCACCGGCGCGGTGCTCCTGGCCGTCCTCATCAATGAAGGCCGATATCGCTCCGGTGCCGGCATACACCAGATAGCCAGCCCCGGGCGCAAAGGCAGCCCGGTAGGCAATGTCCATGTCGTGGGTCAGCGTCGCGGCCTGCGCGTGCACCGGGAGCTGTTCCTGCAGCAGCGACAGCAGGGCGGCTTTGTCCGGCTGCGCGCCCAGCCCGGTGAAACCACCGTACAGCGCCAATGGTTGGCCTTGCACCGTGGCGCGGACGGACTGGGCCAGGTCCCGTATCGCGCTGCGCAGATCCGCCAGACCCTGCGGGGAGTGCAACTGCAAACCGCCCATGCCGGCCACGTGGCCCTGGCCCAGCAGTGTGCCCTGGGCGTCGGCCAGCGCCCAGCGGGTCTGGCTACCGCCCGCGTCGAGCCCCAGTCCCACAACAGGTGAAGCGCTCATGCGGTATTCCCCTTCGCCAAGGCAATGCCGACGCGGGGCGATTCATTGCCGACCCGGTCCAGAGCGGAGACGACCAGGCTGTTGAGGGCAGCGCTGGCATCGCCCGTCTTGAAGGCCGCCAGCGTGAACCTGCGCTGGTGAACCACCCGGAAAACCCATTGGGCCCCATAGCGCTGCCACACTGCCCAGCGCAGCGCGGGTTTGCTGCCAGCGGGCGTGTCCAGCGTCAGCTCCGCGCTGCCGTCAGGGCGGACGTTCACCTGCACGGTGGGTGCGGCCGGGGCACCACCTTCGAGCCAGGGCGAGGCGGGCACCAGGGCCACCGTGTCATAGGTTTGCGCCTTCAGCGTGTCCGCCAGTCCCTGGCGGTTTTGCAGCAGTGCCACCATGCTGAAGTGCACATGGCCACTGCCGGGTGCGCGGCTGCGCACGGCGGCAATTTGATTCGTGATTTCTTCGGGTGCCCAGGCAGATTGGGGGTCGGCACCGGGGGCCGCAATCCTGCTCGTGAACAGGCCTGCATAGATGGGACGGCCCTGCGGGTTTTGCGCATGCCAATAGTCCAGCAGCGGAACAAAGGCCTGCGCGGTCTGGTCCATGCGCCAGTACAGCTGTGGCACCAGGTAGTCCAGCCAGCCCTGCTGCAGCCAGCGTTCGACGTCGGCGTACAGCTTGTGGTACTGGCTGAAACCCTGAATGCCGGGCGGGCGCAACTCGGGGCGTCCGATTCCGAAGGGACTCACGCCAAAGCGCACCCAGGGTTTGACGCCGCGGATGCTGGTGTAAATGCGTTCTATCAGTGCATCGACCTGGCTGCGCCGCCAGTCGTTGCGCTCCAGTGTTCCACCGCCGTCCAGATAGCGCTGCCATGCGGGCTGATCGGGAAAGTCCACCTCCAGTTTGGGCTCCTGGCCTTGCGTCACCGGGTAGGGGTAGAAGTAGTCGTCGATGTGGATGCCGTCCACGTCATAGCGGCGCAGCACATCCATGAAGACGGCCAGCGTGTGGTCGGCAGCGGCACGCTCGCCCGGGTCTATCCACAGCTGGTCACCGTAGGTTTTGACCCAGGCGGGTTGCGTCTGGCTCAGGTGGTTGGCGGCGGGTGCGGACGCGGCCTGGCTCTGCCGCGCCCGAAACGGGTTGAACCAGGCATGCAGCTCCAGCCCGCGTGCGTGGGCCTGTTCAATCCACAGTGCCAGCGGGTCGTAGAAGGGTTCAGGGGCCTGACCCTGGGTGCCCGACAGGTATTCGCTCCAGGGCTCCAGCGCAGAGGCATAGAGCGCATCGGCACTGGTGCGGACCTGCAAAATAATGGCGTTCAAATTCATCGACGCGGCCTGGTCCAGGATGGTGTGCATCTCGGCCTGCTGCTGGGCCGTATTGAGACCTTTGCGGCTGGGCCAGTCGATGTTGGCCACGGTGGCGACCCAGGCGGCGCGGAACTCGCGCGGTGCCGGTGGGGCCTGTGCGTCCAGCTCGGGGGCCGGGCGGTGGGTCGCCATACCCAGGCCTTCGATCAGGCTGCTGCAGCCATCCAGGCCCGCGGCGATCAGCGTGGCTGCGCCGCCCACCCCCAGAATCCGCCGTCGGCTCCATGCGTGCATCGCGCTACACCTTGACAAACCAGCCCTTGCGCCACATGGCCCAGGCAATTACAAAGTGGCATGCCGTGAACAGCAGCGCGAACAGCAGCGATGCGTCCACCGGTGCCAGGCCCAGAGCCTGAATGGGCGCATACAGCCAGGCCTTGAGCGATTGCTCGGGTGCGGTGTGGACGAAGCCCAGAAACTTGGCGACCAGGCTGGACAGGGCAAACAGAAACAGGGCATTCATGCCGAAAATCACCAGCGGCTGGGCCCAGCGTGCGGCTGTCGCGCGGCCTGCGGGGTCGGGCATGGCATCCAGCAGCCAGTAGAAAACACCCAGCACCAGGCAGGCCCAGCCGGCCATGAAGAACACATAGGCCGGGCTCCACAGGTTTTTGTTGATGGGCATGCTCCAGGCGCCCAGTATTTCACCGGCCCATAGCAGACCCAGACCGGCCACCAGCATCCAGACGGTCTTCTCCGTGGCGGCGCGCTGGCTCGCCAGCCAATGGCTCACCAGCACGCCTGCCAACTGGCTGGCCACTGCCGGCACCGTGGACAACAGGCCCTCCGGGTCCCAGGTCTTGCTGCTGCGCCACAGATGGCCGTCCATCAGTGTGCGATCCAGCCAGGCGCCCACGTCTTCGCCGGGCAGCAGGGAGCCGGTGTGCCACACGCCGGCTGCATCGGGCACGCTGACCCCGATCTGCACACTGGTGTAGGCCAGCAGCAAGCCGAGCAGCCAGGCCAGCTGTGCCCGCCAGCCACAATACAACACGATGGGCGCTGCCAGCACGGTGCACAGCCCCAGGCGCTGCAACACGCCGGGAATGCGCAGGGTCGCCAGATCGAAGCCCGGGATCAGGTTGAGCAACAGCCCGATGGCGACGATGGTGGCGCCGCGCTGCACGGATTGGCGCAGCAGGTGCAACTTGTCGTCGCCCAGCGCAGCACGCCGACCCAGGCTCAGGGTCATGGAGATGCCGCTGATGAAGACGAAGAAGGGGAAGATCCAGTCGGTAAAGGTCCAGCCATCCCATGGGGCGTGCTTCAGCGGGGCGTAGAGGTTTCCCCAATCACCCGGGTTGTTGACCAGCAGCATGGCGGCGATGGTGAAGCCCCGGAACGCGTCCAGCGACAGCAGGCGTTGGTTCGGCTTCATGCGGGAGCCTTCTTTCCGAACCCTTCAGGAATCTTGATCAAGGCGGCCATGGCGAACGACGGAATGGTTGCCACCAGCACCCAGACGAAGAACGGCAGGTAGCCCAGCTGCTGTTGCAACCAGCCGCTCCACATGCCCGGCAGCATCATCCCTAGGGCCATGAAGCCGGTGCAGATGGCGTAGTGGGCCGTTTTGTGGGGCCCGTCGGACACCAGGATCATGTACATCAGGTAGGCGGTAAAGCCCAGCCCGTAACCAAACTGCTCCACGGCCAGTGCTGCGCTGACGATGACCACGTCCTGGGGTTGGGCCATGGCCAGAAATACAAACACAGCGTTGGGCACATGCATCAGCAGGACCAGCGGCCACAGTGCACGTTTCAATCCCACGCGTGAAATCACCCAGCCGCCCAGCAAGCCGCCCAGGGTCAGCGCAGTCAGCCCGACGGTGCCATAGGCAATGCCCACTGCCTTGGTGCTCAGCCCCAAGCCGCCCAGCTCGGCCTTGTCCAGCAAGAACGGCGTGGCCAGCTTCAGCAGTTGCGCCTCGGGAAAGCGGTAGAGCAGCAAAAACCCCAACACCACCAGAATGCCGGGTCGCTTGAAGAACTCTGCAAACACCTGAATGAACTCTTGGAATAGTTCGCCCAACTTGGCATGGCCTGTGCCGCGCACGTCCGCAGCCGGTCGGGGCAGTACCAGCCAGTGGTACAGGGCCATCGCCACGAAGAGGGCGGTCAGCACGCCAAACACCACGCTCCACGCGGTTTGCATGCTGCCGGTACGTTCCTGCAGCTCCCCGGCCAGGTACACCAGACCGCCCTGGCCGCCAATATTGGCCAATCGGTAAAACGTGGAGCGCACCCCGACAAATGCCGCCTGGCTGTGCTCGGGCAGCGCCAGCATGTAGAACCCGTCGGCCGCAATGTCGTGCGATGCCGATGCAAAGGCCATCAGCCAGAATACCGCCAGCGTCATCTTGAAATAGCCCGGGCCCGGAATCGTCAGCGCCACACAGGCCAGCGCCGTGCCCACCGCAAACTGCAGCGCCACGATCCACACCCGCTTGGTGCTGAACAACTCGATCAGCGGGGACCACAAGGGCTTGATGACCCACGGCAAATACAGCCAGCTGGTGTACAGCGCAATGTCGGTGTTGTTGACCCCCATGTTCTTGTACAGGATGACGGACAGCGTCATCACCACCACATAGGGAATGCCTTGCGCAAAGTAGAGCGTGGGAATCCAGGCCCAGGGATTGGTTGCCGTGCTGCGCTGGGCCGTCACGCCAGGTCCAGTGCACGCCGCACGCTGTCGCCGGCCGCGGCAAGCCGAGCGCGCGCCGTGGCGATGTCCACCCCGCAGGTGATCGCGACCACCGCCACCTTGACGTGGTGGTCACAGGCCAGCAGGGTCGCGCGTGCCAGGGCCTCGTCGCACCCAGTGGCGTGCATGGTCAACGCAACAGCACGACGCACCAGTTTGGCGTTCGTTGCCTTCAGGTCCACCATCAGGTTGCCGTAGACCTTGTTCAGCCGCACCATCAGGGCGCTGGAGAACGCGTTGAGCGCCATCTTCTGGGCGCTCCCCGCCTTGAGTCGCGTGCTGCCCGAGATGACCTCGCTGCCGGTGTCCAGCGTGATGCCGATGTCGGCCTGTTGGGTGACCGGCGCATGCGGGTTGTTGGCAAAGCCCACCGTCAGTGCCCCGGCACTGCGGGCGGCCTGCAAGGCCCCCATCACGTAGGGCGTGGCCCCCGATGCGGCCAGCAACAAGACCACATCGTTGGCCGCCACGTGGACGGCCTGCATGTCGCGTGCGCCCTGGGTGGCATCGTCTTCGGCCCCCTCCACTGCTGTAAACATGGCGTCGGCCCCGCCCGCCAGCAGCCCGATGGCGCGGTCGTGCGGCCAGGAAAACGTGGGGTACAGCTCCACACTGTCGAGCACGCCGAGGCGCCCGGACGTGCCGGCACCGGCGTAGATCAGGCGCCCACCCTGCTGCATGCGGGGCACGGCGGCATCCACCGCCCGGGCCAGTTCGGCACCCGCGGAGCGCACCGCATCCACGGCGTGGACCTGGTCCTCCACCAAAGCCGACACCAGGTCCGCGGTGGCATACAGGTCCAGCTCTGTGTGCCGGGTGCTGGGGCTTTCGGTGTTGAGCATGGGGTCCGTCAGCGGATGGTTCGGGTGCTGGGGTGGGCCAAATAGAACCATTCGTTACCCGCCTTGGCATGGGCGTCGGGGAACACGATGTAGCCGTCGCGTGGCGCACGCACTTGCGTGCCGTCGTGGCGCACTCCGATGGCGTCGCCGGCAGAGACCCGGTCGTAGCTGGACCAGGCGCGGGTGAAGTGGTCCTCCGGATGGTGGCGGTCAATGACCTCGGCCAGGCGCAAAAACTCGATGTCGGTCCGTGCGGGTGGCGGCGCTTCGTCCACCAGGCCCAGATGCGCCAGCGTGTTGCGAATCGCCCGGTAGGCCACCTCAGGTGCGGCGGGGTCGTCGTGCTGGCCGCATTCCAGCGTGATCGCGTAGCCACCCGTGGTGCGCATGTATTCGGTGGTGCCCATGCCGTAGCTGGGGTGGGTGCTGAGCAGCCCGGTGCGCTCGGCAGGTTGGGTGCGCGCCAGGCGCTGCTGCACACCCAGGGCGTAGGTGGAGAGCCAGCCCTCGACGATCCGCCGGGGGCCAAGCCGCAGCGCCAGGGCCTGTTCGAGCGCCGCGTGGCGCACCGGTTCCAGGTCACCCGAATTGTTAGCCGGGCCAATCATGGCGAATGCTTCGCCCCCGGCCCTGAAGGAATGCAGGTCCAGCAATACGTCATGCTGCGCCAGCAGGGGGCACAGCACATTGGCGATGCGGTCTTCATTGTCCTGTGGGTCTTCGCTGGGCCGCAGGTTGCGGTTCAGGTTGCGGTCCCCGTTGCGTTCGCCCTTGCTGTAGGCCAGGGGATTGGTGACGGGCACCAGGGTCAGGCTGCCGCGGACCACCGCGAGCGCGCCACTGTCCAGCTCGGACAGCACCCGTTCAATGCCCCGCGTGCCACAGGTTTCACTGCCATGCACGGCACCGGTCACCATCAAGCGCGGACCGGGGTGCAGCGCGGAGAACTGGTGAATCCGTAGGTTCCCGGTGGGATATTTCATCTGGGGATGCTCGGCGAAAAACGAAAAATCATTGTAGTCACGCCCTTTTGGATGGGCCTATTGAAGCGCAGCTACCCTCCATAATCAAAAGATATGGTTGGCGCGGTGTTAGCCATGTTCAATGGTTATGTGTCGCGACACGTTTGACATGGGGCCGACGCCGTTGCACGTAGTAAGCTGGAACGATATTTGCCCACTGGATGCTCACCGTTATGGATTCTGGTCTTTCTAGCCCCATGCAAGTCCTCAGGCGCCGCGCCACCGGTTGCCTGTGCGCCGTGGCAGTGCTGTTGTTGAGCGCCTGCGCCTCGGGCGTTCGCATCGACACCAGTTACACCTCGGAGAACCAGGACAGCCGGGCCCAGTTTCTCGTCCTGCATTACACGGTGGGGAACTTCGAGAGTGCCTTGCAGACGCTGACCAAGCCCTCCAACCGTCCGGTGTCCAGCCACTACCTGGTGCGCGATGAGCCGGTGATCACCTACCGGCTGGTGGACGAAAACCACCGGGCCTGGCACGCGGGGCCGAGCTACTGGAAGGGATTCAGCAACCTCAATGCCAGTTCCATCGGCATTGAAATCGTGAATGCGGGGCCCGTCACGGCGGCCGACGGGTCGATCCGCTACAGCCCCTTTCGGCCCGAACAACTGGATGAAGTGATCGCGCTGTGCAAGGAAATCGTGGCGCGCCACCAGATCAAGCCGGATCGCATCATTGGCCACAGCGACATTGCGCCGGGGCGCAAGCAGGACCCTGGCCCGCTGTTCCCGTGGAAGCGGCTGGCCGACGAGGGGCTGATTGCCTGGCCGGATACCGCCATGGTGGCGGCCAAGCGGCCGCTGTACGAATTCCAACTCCCGGATGCGAAATGGTTCCAGGACAAGCTGGCCGACTTTGGCTACAACACGTCCCGCAGCGGCGAGTGGGATGTCCTGACGCAGGACAGCCTGATCAGCTTCCAGATGCGCTACCGGCCCCAAAAATACGATGGCCGGCCTGACGCCGAAATCGCCGCATTGCTGGATGTAGCGACCACCGAGCACGGCATGGTCCTGACCAAGCCTCTTGTCGGCACCCGCCAACCCTATACCGCCCGCTGGTAGGCGCAGTTATGGCACTTTCCTACATCTGGTCAGGCTTCTTCCTGGTGGGCTTTGCAGCCGCGCTGGCGCAATGGCTGTTCATGGGGGATGTGGAGGTTTTCAAACGCATCATTGATGGCACCTTCAGCTCCGCCAAAGTGGCCGTGATGGACATCGCGTTGCCACTGGCCGGGGTCATGACGCTGTGGCTGGGGCTGCTCAATATTGGCGAGAAGGCCGGGGCCATCGAATTTGTGGCCAAACTGATAGCGCCTTTCTTCTCCCGCATTTTTCCGGGCGTGCCCAAGGACCATCCGGCATCGGGCCACATGGTGATGAATTTTTCTGCCAATTTTCTGGGCCTGGACAATGCCGCCACGCCGTTTGGCCTCAAGGCCATGGACAGTCTGCAAAGTCTCAATCCGAACAAGGAGGAGGCCAGCGACGCCCAGATCATGTTTCTGGTGCTGCAGACATCCGGCCTGACCCTCATTCCGCTGTCCATCATTGCCCAGCGCGCCATCCTGGGGGCCAAGGACCCCTCGGATGTGTTCCTCCCCATCCTGATTGCCACCTACGTGGCGACGCTGGTTGCGTTGGTGAGCGTGGCTATCCGGCAGCGCATCAACCTGCTGGACCGCGTCATCGTGGGCTGGGTGGGCGGCATCACGGCCGCCATTGGCGGCATGGTGTGGTACCTGGTGAACTTCATGAGCCGCACCGAGATTGAACTCTTTTCCAAGGTGGCCAGCAACCTGGTGCTGGCAGGCATCATTGCAGCCTTTCTGATCGGAGCGCTGAGGAAAAAGGTCAATGTGTTTGATGCCTTCATCGATGGCGCCAAAGGGGGCATCCAAACCTCGTTGACCATCATTCCGTATTTGGTGGGCATGCTGGTGGCGATCAGCGTGCTGCGCAACTCCGGTGTGTTGTCATTCGTGGTGAGCGGGTTCACCTGGACTTTTTCGCAACTGGGCTGGAACACCGACTTCACCCCTGCCTTGCCCACGGCCCTGATGAAGCCTGTCAGCGGCAGCGGTGCCCGCGCCATGATGCTCGACGCCATGCAGACTTACGGCGCCGATTCATTTGTCGGCCGGCTCGCCTGTGTGTTGCAAGGCGCGACCGACACCACCTTCTATATCATTGCGCTGTACTTTGGTTCGGTGGGCATCAAGCGGGCCCGTTACGCCATCGGTTACGGGCTGCTGGCAGACCTGGCTGGCGTGGTGGCATCCGTTTGGGTTGCCTATCTGTTTTTTCATTGACGGGGTTTCATGCGGCTGCGACATATTGAGGTTTTTCACGCCATCATGCAGGCCGGAACCATCACGGGAGCCGCGCAGATATTGCATATATCGCAGCCGGCGGTGACCAAGGTCTTGCAGCATTGCGAACTGCAACTGGGGTTGCCGTTGTTCAACCGGGTGCGGGGCAAGCTGTACCCGACCCCCGAGGCGCAGCGGCTGCGCCTGGAGATCGATAAACTCAACAAGGACCTGGTCTCCATTCGCCGGCTGGCATCCAACCTGCGCACCGGCGAGTTTGAACTGTTGCGCCTGGTATCCACACCCGCGCTCGGAATCTCGGTCCTGCCATCGGCCATCGCGCAGTGGTGTGCTGCCTACCCGAATGCACGCTGCACACTGGCCACGCACCACACGCGCGAGATCATCAGCGCGCTGTTGTTGAATGAGGCCGATCTGGCCTTGTCGCTGCACGACCCGTGCTATCCCGGCATCGTTGCCGAACCCCTTGCTGCCGGAATGATGATGGCGCTGTGTCCCTTGAACAGCCCTGAAGGTGCTGTGGGCGGGGCATTGAAGGTCGCCGATATCCACACGCCCTTGATTGCCATTGCGGAAGGTGATCCGTTGGGTAACCTGGTGATGGGGGCCTTTGAGTCAGAGGATCTCCACCCCCAGAGTCGCATCACGGTACAGACCTACCAATTGGCACGGTCCCTGGTGGAGGCCGGTGCCGGCATGACGGTGGTGGACCCCTTCACGGCGGCCGCTGCCGACCACACACGGGTTCGTGTGCGGGCGCTGGAGCCCAGTGTGCCGGTGCAGCTCTATTTGTTAACGGCGGTCAGCTCACCCCCGGCGCAGTCGGCCCGCCGCCTGGTCAAGTTCCTGGGCGAGACGGCGCGTGCCAGTCTGGCCACGGTCGGCGTGTAAACCGTGTCACACGAGGCCAGCATGATCGCGTGTGAAGACATTCCAGGCCACTCCCAGTTCATGGCGCTCCGGGACCTGGCTGCCATTGACGTGGATTTGCGCTACACCACCCGCAACAACTTCTTGGAGCGGGTGCTGTACCAGGGCATTGACTGCGCCTACCTGCGGGTAGAGGCCGCGCTGGCCCTGGAGCAGGCCGCCCGGTGGGTGGCAGCCCACAAACCCGGAACCCGCATCCGCGTGCTGGATGCCCTGCGCCCGCAGCGGGTGCAGGAGCAACTGTACCGGGAGCTGGAAAACACGCCACAGTCCATGTACCTGGCGCACCCGGAGCGCGGCTCGATTCACTCCTTCGGCATGGCGCTGGACGTGACCCTGCTGGACGACACAGGCCAGGAGCTGGACATGGGGTCTGCCTTTGATGAGATGACCCTGGTTTCTCATCCCGATCGCGAAGCGGAACACTTGGCCGCGGGGGTGCTGACGCCGGAGCAGCTTGTCAACCGCGGCTGGTTGCGCGCGGCCATGCGCCATGCCGGCTTCCATGGCATCGACTCGGAGTGGTGGCACTTTGATTTGGGCGACCGGGATGTGGTGCGCCGTGACCTTCCCCGCGTGCTGTAGCGGGATGCATTGCCCATGACCGTACAACGACGCCAGTTTGTTCAGTCCCTGTCGCTGGGCGCAGCGACCATGGGGAGCGCTGCTGCGGGTGCGGCGTGGCCCACTGTGCTGGCGCCGCGGTTGCGACCCGGCGACACACTGGGCTTGGTCAGCCCTGCCAATGCAACCTATGAGCGCGAGCCCCTGCAGATCGCCATCGAGGCCTTGCAGGCGCTGGGTTTCAAGGTCAAGGTCGGACCCCATGTGCGCGCACGCTATGGGCACTTTGCCGGAACGGATGCCCAGCGGGCCAGTGACATCAACACGTTTTTTGCAGACGATGCGGTCGCGGGTCTCATTGCAGTGACCGGTGGTTCCGGCTGCAACCGGATCATCGACAAGCTGGACTATGCGCTGATACGCGCCAAGCCGAAGTTCTTTGGCGGTTTCTCGGACCTGACGGCCCTGGTCAATGGCATTCAGCGCCAGACCGGGCTGGTGACCTTCCATTGCCCGGTGGCCGAGTCGGAGTGGAACGATTTCAGCGTGTCGCACTTCAAGGCCATGGTCATGCAGGCGCAAGCGCCGCTGTTGCGCAACCCGACTGGCGAGCGTGGCGACCATCTGGTGCAGACACAGGACCGCATCATGACGTTACGCCCGGGCAAGGCCCGTGGCCGCCTGGTGGGTGGCAACCTGTCGGTGCTGGCTTCTCTGGCAGGGTCGCCCTACATGCCCGACTGCCGTGGTGGCGTGCTGTTCCTGGAAGAAATCAACGAGTACATCTACCGCGTCGACCGGATGCTGTCGACCTTGCGCCTGTGTGGTGCGCTGGACGGTCTGGCCGGAGTCGTCATTGGAAAGTTCACCAAGTGTGAGCCGGGCGAAGGAAAGTTCGGCACGCTGACCCTGGACGAGGTTTTTGACGACTACTTCCTGCCGCTCAACGTACCGGTGTTTCGCGGTGCGATGATCGGCCACATTAAACGCAAGTTCACGATTCCCGTGGGGTTGGGTGTGGAAATGGACGCCGATGCGGGTACTTTGCAATTGCTGGGTCCCGCCGTGCAGTAAACCGTATGCGTGCCATGCCAATCCTCCTCAAAGCCGGCGCCCTGTTGGTGTCGCTGTATCTGGGCCATTGTTGGGCACAGGACAAAGGCACATTGGCACCCCAGCCCCTGCCACCGTTGTCCAGCCCGGTGGATGCCAGCACACCGGCCAAGGCCCTGTTTGGGCGGGCCATCGACGCGGCGGCGCTGGAGCCCGAGCCCATCGGGTTCTATTCCAGAGGCTGCCTTGCCGGTGCCCAGGCATTGGCGAGCGACGGGCCACAGTGGCAGGCCATGCGGCCATCGCGCAACCGCAACTGGGGTCACCCGGAGCTCATCCGCTTTTTGGAGCGCTTTGCACCGGCTGCGGCGCAGGCCAGTGGCTGGCCCGGCATTCTGGTGGGCGACATGGCACAACCGCGCGGTGGCCCCATGCTGACGGGCCACGCCTCGCATCAGTTGGGGCTGGACGCCGACATCTGGCTCAGACCCATGCCCCCGCAACGCCTGTCGCGGGCCGAGCGCGAAGAGGAGTCTTCACTTACCGTGGTGCGTGCGGACCGGCTCGACACCGACCCCGCCACATGGACACCCGGGCACCAAGCGGTGCTGCGCTCGGCTGCCATGGACCCGCAAGTGCAACGCATCTTCGTCAATGCCGCGATCAAGCGCACGCTGTGCCGAAGCGCCAAAGGAGAGTCCTGGCTGCGCAAAATCCGCCCGGAACACGGGCACGACTACCACTTCCATGTGCGCCTGTTGTGCCCGCCGGGTGCAGACAAGTGCAGTCCACAGGACCCGACCCCGGAGGGGGATGGATGCGATGCCACCCTCGAATGGTGGTTTACGGATGAAGCGCTGCTTCCCAAACCGCCCGCCGCACCGCCACCACCCCTGACCCTGGCGAAACTGCCGCCACAGTGCCGCCGCGTTCTGGAAGCGCCGGGGCTGGGCGCGCGTCAGTAGTTACTGCCGGGTTCCTGTTGGGGCTGGCACACCGCGGCCCAGTCCATGTCGGGCCGGGTGCTGACGATCCACGCATTGGCAACCGGTCTGGCTTGTGGTTCGTTGTCGGGACGGCTGGTGCGCGCCTGAGCATCGACGTGCAGGGCTGTGCTGCCACCACCGTCAAAATTGATGGCATCTGCCACCCCCTGCAGTGCCATCTGCAGGGCCAACTCCGCCAAAGGCATACCGGTGACCGCCTGCTGGCGCCCTTCGGCCGCGACCCACACCATGGTCTGCCGGCTGGAGTCCAGGCCAACGGCCGAGCGGGGGTGTGGGGTCGTGCAAAATTTTCCGCAGTGCACATCGTCTGCCGCAGTGCGGGGGGCGCCGGACTGCACCAGGGAATACACGCCCCCGGCGGCGTGCTTCCACTCCGGAGCGACCCGCGAGGGAGCCTGGTGCAACACCTCGCACTGGCGGTTCGCTGTGCAGGCCACCAATGGGCTCTCCATCGTGCGGTAGTTTCCGGTCCACAGCGTTCCGTTCGACACCGTGTGCCCCAGCGTGAAAAATTCTGTGGTGAAAAACGAGGCATTCAGGCTGGCAACAATGGGCTCCCGGTCCAGTGCTGTCATGCGCAGTCCGGCGCACGCTGGGGGCGTCAAGGCAAGGTGCAGATCCGGCTGCGTCAGATTTAGCCGCAACCAGTGCAGCCGGTGCACCGTGTCCGATCCTTCCATGGGAATATCCTGGCGGGCGTAGAGCAATCCGGGGCGAATCTGTTCCCATGCCAGATCGGCCTGCGCGTTTTGCAAGGCGAGGGCGCTGTAGGACGAAGCCCAGAGGCACAGCGCCAGCGCCGCGTTTCGCCAGATCGAGCGGTGGATTGCTATTAATTGCATAGCATACTACGTAGATTTTACGAGGGCTAGAGGCACAAAATAGTCCAAGGTCATTGCTGGCTGGCGACCCACTCCACCACGCTGTCCAGAACAGGGCTCCCTTTCTTGGATGCATCGTCGTGGTTCAGCAGGACCACCACCACCCACATCCGGTCCTGCTGGTCACGCACATAACCGGCCAGGGCGACGACATTGCGCAGGGTTCCGGTTTTCAGGCGTGCCCGCCCCTGGACCGCTGTGCCTTTGAAGCGGCGCCAAAGCGTGCCATCGACGCCGGCGACCGGCAAGCTGCTCAGCAGTTCGGGCGCGTAGGGGCCCGTGTAGGCCGTGGCCAGAACCGCTGCCATTTGCTGTGCCGTGATGCGCTCGCTGCGTGACAGGCCGGAGCCGTTGTCCATCACCAGACCCTTGGCGGGGATGCCTTTGGCCTCAAACCACGCATGAACCGTGCGTGCCGCAGCGCCCAGTGTGGGCTCGCCCTCGGTGGCCGCCTTGGCGCCCAGCCGCAGGTAGGTCAGCCGGGTCAACGGGTTGTCGGAGCGCTTCATCATGCCGCGTGCCACTTCGGCGAACGGTCGGCCCTGGTGGCTGGCCAGAATCACCGCCGGCGCCGGGGTCGGTCCCTCCACGTCCGGGCCACTGATCTGGCCTCCGAGCTGGCTCCAGATCTGGCGCACCACCGTGGTGGTCACCCACTGGCGATCGACTAGGTTGAGATCGAGTTGCTGGGTGCAATTGCGTGGAAACGCGCCCTGGAAACGCAGGTGCGGGGTGCCCTGGGCCATTTGCTGTTCAGGCACCACCCAGGTGCTCTCCCATTGCGGGCAGGCGTTGTCATTGAGCACCAGTGCGCGGGTGTCGACGACCAGATCGTGCAGCACCGGGCTGGTCCGCACCGACAGGGTTGTATCGTCCGACTGCACCACAAACCCCAGCAGGCTGGTGTTGAGGTTCAAGGCATCCGGGATCACGTTGTACTGGAACTCTGGTGACTCATCAAACGGTGCCATGCCGACATCCATGCGGGGCGGCTGGAAGAGGCTGCGGTCCACGACCAGGCCACCCTGGATGTGGGTGACGCCTTGCTCCCGCAATTGGCGCAGCATGCCCCACAGCGCACCCCAGTCCAGGTCGGTATCCGCACCACCCCGCAGGTACAACGGGCCCTTGATGACACCGGATTCGGGCTTGTCGCTGGCCAGCAGGTCGGTGCGGCCCCGCGCATTCGTGCCCAGGCGCTCCAGAGCCACGATGGTGGTGACCAACTTCATCGTCGATCCGGGTTGTTGGGGCCGGTCCGGGTTCAGCCGCAATCCGCGCGCGGGGTCGGTCAGAGGGTAGGCCACCAGGCCCAGCACCGCGTCCGTCATGTCGGCCTTTTGCAATGCCGCGATGACCGTGGTTGGAAGGGGGCGGTCGTGCTGCACCGATGCGCAGCCCGCCAGTGCCAGAAGGCAGGTCAGCCCCGCAACGCGGGCCCATGCCAGCCAACCGGAGCCGTCGCGAAGTGTGTCGTCTGGTGTCAGATGCATGGCGCCATTTTCACTACATTGTGTCGCCCCGGGCGCACGCGCTGCCCCGAATCCCGCCACAGAGTGGAAGCAACGTATTCCAGCAAGTTATGCTTTCCAAGCAAGCATTCATTGCATCAAAACGACATTTCGGATCTTTACCTATGGTTTGCAATACTTTTCTGCGTCAACATGCAGACAGTGCCGTCTCCAGCGCGGCGATTGTTTTTCCTGAATGAATGTCACCCGTCTATTTGCAATCAAAGGAGCTTTACTGTGAACATGAAGAAGTTGCCACTAAGCCTGGCGCTGCTGGGATTGAGTACCCATCTGGTGGGGTTGGCCCAAACGCCGCCTGCAAGCCAGTCCTTGGGGCGTGTCGAGATCACGGGCTCCAGCATCAAACGGATTCAGTCGGAAGGTGCCCTGCCGATTGAAATTTTGACCTCGGACGACATGGTCAAGCGCGGGATTGGCTCGGTACAGCAAATGCTGAACCAATTGTCCGGCAACGCCTCCGGTGCGGACAATGCCGTATCGAACAACAACGTGTTTGGGGGTGACACGGACCGGTTGACCGGCGGTTCGTCCAACGCCAATCTGCGTGGATTCGGGCCGGGCAGCACCCTGGTGCTCCTCAATGGGCGGCGCATCAGTACCCATGGCATGAGTGGCGGCAGTGTCGATATCGATGCCATCCCCTTTGCGGCCATCCAGCGGGTTGAAATTCTCAAGGACGGCGCTTCTGCGATCTACGGAACAGACGCCATTGGTGGGGTGATCAACTTCATCCTGAAGAAAGACTACGAAGGCGTGTCTATAGGGCTTGATGGTTCCCGGCCATTCCAGTCCGCCGCGGGCTCAACCCGTCAGGTGTCGGTGACAGCCGGAAAAGGCACGCTGGAAAAAGACGGGTTCAATGTGATGGCCAGCCTGGCAGTCCAGCGCAACGACATACTGCGCGGATCGGACCGCGACTGGGCCAATGGCTTCAACCCGGCCTTGGGCCTGTCGCCCAACTCCAGCAGTTCACCCTTTGCCAACGTCATCACCGCCAGCGGTACTGCAATGGGTACCGCGGGGTCCCGCGTGGGTACCACGGATGCGACCAAATACACCCGTATCAACCTGCTGAGCATGCAGAACCAGTGCGATGCGGTGACCGAGGGCGTTCAGTTCCAGCCCGCGCTGTGGACCACGCCGACAGCTTCGGCGGCAACCCGGGCAGGCAATATCGCCAGCGGACGGTACCTGTGCAACACGGACTACGGCAGCCAGTACATGCTGGCCGCGCCCAAGGAGGCGACCAACCTCGTCATGCGCGGCAGCATGAAGCTGGCGGAGAACCACACCGCCACTGTGGAACTGACAGGGTCGCGAACCGGTGTGCGGTCCGAGTTGACGCCCACCCAGTTCAGCACCAGTGCGTCGACCAATGCGGCCATTGGCAGCAACTTCTATCCCGTGAACGGTCCGTACTACCTGAACCTGAAGAACTATGGGGTTCTGGATTTCGATCCGACCAAACCCATTGCCTACCGGATGCGGATGCAGGACTGGGGTAACCGGGTCATTGACAACATTTCCACGAATGGCCGTCTGCTGCTGGCGCTGGACGGCGTGGTCGGCAAATACGACTACAAATTGGGCCTGTCCACCGCCACGGCCGAGGCCTATTCCGATCTGTACGACGGCTATGCCTACTCGACCAAGCTCAATGCGGCTTTGAAGACCGGCATCATCAACCCCTGGGTGTTGCCGGGACAAACCCAGACACCAGAGGCGATGGCACTCATCGAGTCCACCAAGGCGCGTGGCCGTGTCATGGGTGGCAAGACCGCTCTGACCCAGATGGATGGATCGTTGTCGGGCGAGTGGATGAACCTGCCCGCGGGCCCGCTGGGCTTCGCCGTCGGATTTGATTTGCGCAAGGAAACCTACGAGTTCGCCAACACGACCGGGGACCCGACCGCGGCCATCACCTGCGTCAGCACGCTGCTGACGACCGTGGCGTCCGACGTGCTGCTGTGCCCCGGCAACACCGGTGTGCCGCTAGTGTCCCGCAACATCCAGGCGGTGTATGGTGAGCTGGCCGTGCCGGTGACCAAGGGCCTGGAGCTGCAACTGGCTTTGCGTACCGACAAGTACGAAGGCTTCGGTACGACCACCAATCCCAAGATTGCCTTTCGTTACCAGCCTGTTGAATCCTTCCTGATGCGCGGCTCGGTCAATTCGGGCTTCAAGGCTCCCTCGTTCCAGCAGCAGCAGATCAACAATGCACCGCAATTGGATGTCACCAAGTGGTCGGACCCGGTTCGTTGCCCGGTCGACCCCACCCAATGCGACATCCAGGTGAATTACACCAGCAGCGGCAACCCTGATTTGAAGCCGGAGAAGTCGAAACAAGGCACCCTGGGCTTTGTCTGGGCACCCGCCAGCGCGGTGACGGTGTATGCCGATTACTGGCGCGTGGACCTGTCCGACCGCATTCGCACCCTGACCATTGGCGATCTGCGCAACAACTACAGTCTCTTCACGGATCGCTTCGTGCGCGACGCCAGCGGCAACGTCTCGCTGGTCAAGGCGGGCTGGGTCAACGCGGCCGGCAGCTCCACCAAGGGTATCGATTGGGGCGCCAGCGGTGCCTTCGATGCGATGGGCAGCAAGTGGATTGCGGCCATCAACGGCACGCACATGCTGAGCCACATGG
>ERZ724517.92-NODE-92-length-50529-cov-7.541110_pt1 | contig 50529 bp, 56 predicted proteins | sample MGYA00376050_ERZ724517 | MGnify/ENA primary metagenome ERZ724517 (study PRJEB28724, sample SAMN07190886) | activated sludge metagenome | isolation source: activated sludge of sewage treatment plant in Hong Hong | place: USA: Christiansburg, Virginia | collected... | reverse complement strand
CTGGCGATTCGTTTGAGCGACTCACCGCCCTTGCCGATGACGATGGCCTTGTGGCTTTCGCGGTCGACGACGATGGCAGCAAAAATCCGGCGCAGATTGCCTTCGATCTCGAATTTCTCGATCTCGACCGTCGTCGAATAAGGCAACTCGTCGCCTAGCAGGCGAAAAACCTTCTCGCGGACGTATTCGGCGGCTAGAAAGCGCTCGCTCTTGTCGGTGAGGTCGTCCTCGGGAAACATCAAGCCTTCGTTGGGCAGGTACTTGCGCGCTTCGGCCAGCAACACGTCGGTCTGGCGTCCCTTGGTGGCGCTGACCGGAACGATGGCCGCGTAGTCGTGTTCGGCCGACACCTGAGCCAGGAAGGGCAACAGGTCGTTGCGGTCCTTGAACTGGTCGGTCTTGTTCACGACCAGGATCACCGGCCGGTCGTTGGGCAGCAACCTGACGACCGCCTGGTCCTTGGCATCGTAGCGGCCGGCCTCGACCACGAAAAGCACCAGATCGACATCGCTCAAGGTCTGGGTCACGCCGCGGTTCATGGCCCGGTTAAGGGCATTGGCGAACTTGGTCTGGAAACCTGGCGTATCGACGAACACATACTGTGCGTCGGCTGTGGTGACGATACCAGTGATACGGTGGCGGGTGGTCTGCGCCTTGCGCGAGACGATGCTGATCTTTTCCCCAACCAACCGGTTGAGCAGCGTCGACTTGCCTACGTTGGGACGACCAACGATGGCGATGTAGCCGGAACGGAGTTTCTTCATGCCTTGAGTGCTTTCAGTGCGCGATCGGCAGCGGCCTGTTCGGCCAGGCGACGACTGCTGGCTTGTCCGATGGTGCGCAAGCGCGGATTCTCGATTTCGCAGGCGACAGCGAAGCGCTGTTCATGCGCCGCACCGCTCGCCTCGATGATTTCATAACGCGGCAGCGGCCGTTTGCGTGCCTGCAGCCATTCCTGCAGGGTGGTCTTGGCGTCCTTGGTCACCGCGCCTGACGTCAGTTCGTCGAACATGGGGAGATAAAGCCGGCCAATCAGGGCTTGCGCGGCCTCGAAGCCGCCATCGAGATAAACGGCGCCGATCAGCGCTTCGACTGTATCCGCCAGAATTGACGGCCGCTGGTTCCCGCCACTCTTCAACTCGCCCTCGCCCAGCCGCAATGAATCACCCAGATGCAGCGCAACTGCCAGACGATGAAGCGTGTCCTGACGGACCAGGTTGGCCCGCATGCGGGAAAGGTCGCCTTCGTCGAGATCGGGATAACGGCGAAACAGTGCAACGGCGATCACGCAATTCAAGACCCCGTCGCCGATGAACTCAAGGCGCTCGTTGTTGGAAGCGCCGAAGCTGCGATGCGTCAGTGCAGTCTGTAACAGGGCGCGATCGGCAAAGGAATGTCCGAGCGCCGCTGTCAGCTTCGACAAACTCATTCTCTAGTGATCAGCGGTCGAGCCCTTGTACCTGATGACCAGGCTGACGTTGGCAAACAAGGGGATACGCTTGTCGTAGTCGAAGGACGCAACGATCTTGCCGGCATCCTTCGAGACGTCGAGTTGCTTTCCTTCAAACTCTAGCCCGTCTATGTTGGCAAAGTTATCGAAGGTTTTTCTAACATCGGCGACTGTAGCCTCGGGGCCGACCTTGATGATCGTTGCCTTGGCATCCTTGAGGATCTTGTAGTACTCGATGTACGAAGGAACGACCTTCATGCCCAATACGGCAACCAGCGCAATGATCACGCCCCAGAAGATTAGCCCGGAAAGAGCCACGCCACGTTGATACTTCATTTGCTACTCCTCACTTGAAGGAACCGATCCGGCCAAGATCGCCCAAGTTCAGCCAGACAAAGAATGCCTTGCCGACGATGTTCTGTTCCGGAACAAAGCCCCAGAAGCGGCTGTCCCGACTGTTGTCGCGATTATCGCCCATCACGAAATAATTCCCTTCCGGCACCTTGCAGACTACGCCGGCAGCATTGTAGGTGCAATTATCCCGATAAGGAAACCGTGCCGCGTCGGGAATGAAGGCCGGCGCGTCACTGTCGTTCAGGTAGCGATACTCGACGTCGCCCATTCTAGCGACATATTGTTCGGAGTAGTAGAGGCGTTCCGGATGGAGATAGTCGGCAATTCTGGTGGTTTCGACCGGCTGTCCATTGATGCTCAGGCGCTTGTTCTGGTAGGCCACCGTATCGCCGGGCACACCGACGACCCGTTTGATGTAGTCGAGCGAAGGATCCTCCGGGTAGCGAAAAACCATCACGTCGCCGCGCTGTGGCGAGTTGAGGTCGATGATCTTCTTGTTGATCACCGGCAGGCGGATGCCGTAGGTAAACTTGTTGACCAGAATGAAGTCACCGACCAGCAAGGTGGGAATCATCGATCCAGAGGGGATCTTGAACGGTTCGAAGAGGAAGGAGCGAAGCACGAAGACGACCAGGATCACCGGAAAGAAACTGGCGCCCCACTCCACCCAGATCGGTTCCTTGGCATTCTTGGCGCGCAAATTCCTGAATTTCAGGACGTCGACCGCGTAAAGGATGCCGGTCACGACCGTCAGCACCAGCAGGATCAGGGCAAAGTTCATGTTCAGATTCTCAGTTATCGACGCGCAGCACAGCGAGGAAAGCCTCCTGCGGGATCTCGACGCTGCCGACCTGCTTCATGCGCTTCTTGCCGGCCTTCTGCTTTTCGAGCAGTTTCTTCTTGCGGCTGATGTCGCCACCGTAACACTTGGCCAGCACGTCCTTGCGCATGGCCTTGACGTTTTCGCGGGCGATGATGTGCGAGCCGATGGCCGCCTGGATCGCCACGTCGTACATCTGTCGGGGGATCAGCTCGCGCATCTTCGAAGCCAGTTCGCGGCCACGATACTGCGAATTGGCGCGGTGAACGATCAGCGACAGGGCATCCACCTTCTCGGTGTTGATCAGGATATCCAGCTTGACCACATCAGCCGCCCGATATTCCTTGAAATCGTAGTCGAGCGAGGCGTAGCCCTTGGAGCACGACTTCAACTTGTCGAAGAAATCCATCACCACCTCGGCCATCGGCATCTCATAGACCAGTTTGACCTGGCGACCGTGATAATGCATGTCGACCTGGTTGCCGCGCTTCTGATTGCACAGCGTGATGACGTTGCCGAGGTAGTCCTGCGGCACGAAGATGGTCGCCGTGATGATCGGTTCGCGAATTTCTTCGATCTTGCTCAATTCGGGCAGCTTGGCCGGGTTTTCGATCTGGATTAGGGATCCGTCACGCATCACCACTTCGTAAACCACCGTCGGTGCCGTGGTGATCAGGTCCTGATCGAACTCGCGCTCCAGGCGCTCCTGCACGATCTCCATGTGCAGCAGCCCCAGAAAACCGCAACGGAAACCGAAACCGAGGGCCTGCGAGACTTCCGGCTCGTATTGCAGCGAGGAATCGTTGAGTTTGAGCTTCTCAAGCGATTCGCGCAGCGAGTCATACTGGTTGGATTCCACCGGATAGAGGCCGGCGAATACCTGCGGCTTGATCTCCTTGAATCCCGGCAGCGGCTCGGTCGCCTTGCGGTCAAGCCGGGTAATCGTGTCGCCGACCTTGGCCGCCTTCAGTTCCTTGATGCCGGCAATTACGAAGCCGACCTCGCCGGCACGCAAGGCGTCCCTCGAAACCGATTTCGGCGAGAAGACGCCGACTTGCTCACAGAGTTGCTGGGCACCGCTGGCCATGAAGAACAATTTGTCCTTGGGCCGCATCACACCGTCGACCACCCGCACCAGCATGACCACGCCGACGTAATTGTCGAACCATGAGTCGATGATCAGGGCCTTGAGCGGCGCTTCCGGGTCGCCCTGCGGTGGCGGGATGCGGGCGACCACCGCTTCGAGGATGTCCTCGACGCCGAGCCCGGTCTTGGCCGACGCCAACACCGCGTCGGTGGCGTCGATACCGATCACGTCCTCGATCTCCTGGCGCGCATTTTCGGGATCGGCCGACGGCAGGTCGATCTTGTTCAGCACCGGCACGACCTCGACATTGAGGTCGAGGGCGGTGTAGCAGTTGGCGACGGTCTGGGCTTCGACGCCCTGAGATGCATCGACCACCAGCAACGCGCCTTCGCAGGCCGAGAGTGAACGCGACACTTCATACGAGAAATCCACATGGCCCGGCGTGTCGATCAGGTTCAGGTTGTAGATCTTGCCATCACGCGCCTTGTAACTCAGCGCTGCGGTTTGCGCCTTGATGGTGATGCCGCGTTCGCGCTCGATATCCATCGAATCAAGAACCTGGGCCTCCATCTCGCGGTCGGAGAGCCCGCCGCAGAGGTGAATGATGCGATCGGCCAGGGTCGATTTGCCATGGTCGATGTGGGCGATGATGGAGAAATTACGGATGTGATCCATTGATGCTAGTAAAAAAGGGCGCTTATCCGGCGCCCTTCCCTGTTCAGAAGACCCTGAATTTTAGCGGATTTCGGCCAAATATTCACGGGTTTTGGGCTCGTCCAGGAAGTAGTGGCAGAGTTCGGTTCCTTCATGCAGCAAGACCGGTACCAGTTCATCGTATTTCGCTTCGAGTTGCGGATCGGCATCGACATCCAGCACAGTCACTGAAACACCGTACTCGGCTGCCAGCGGCATCAGTGCCACCTCCATCTCGTGACAGAGATGGCAATAGCTGCGGCTGAGCAGCGTCAGCTCAATTGCCATTGAGACCCTTGATGGTAACGAAGGTCTGCATCTCGCCACGCCGGATCAGCAGCGTGACGTTGCTCCCCTTCTCGAACTGGGCGAGCAGTTTGTTGAACTGGTCCACCGTCTTTATTTCGGTCGTTGCGCCCTTACTGATCAGGGCGACGATGATGTCACCCGGGCGCAGGTCGGCGCGCGCCGTCGTGCCGCGGACATCCTCGACCAGCAGGCCGGACGACATCTTGAGGTCACGCTTCTGCTCGGCGGTCAGTTCATTGACGACCAGCCCAAGCCGATTTGCCTGCTGTTCCGGCGCCTTGCCACTGCGCGCCGGGCGCCTGGACGCCGCCTTTTCGTCCGTCATCTCGCCAACGGTCACGGCGATTTCGCGGGTCGTTCCCTTGCGCCAGACCTGCACAATGGACCGCGTTCCCGGCTTGGTTGCACCCACCATGCGCGGCAGGTCGGCGGAACTGTTGATCGGTTTGCCGTCGAACTTGAGAATCACATCCCCAGGCTCAAGCCCGGCCTTGTCCGCCGGCCCGCCCTTTTCGACGGCATTGACCACGGCACCCATCGGCTTGCCCAGTGCCAGCGACTCGGCGAGGTCCTTGCTGACTTCCTGGATGACCACACCAAGGCGTCCGCGGCTGATCTTGCCGGATGCGCGCAACTGGTTCTGGATATCCATCGCGACGTCGATCGGAATGGCGAAGGAGACACCCATGTAGCCCCCGCTGCGGCTGTAGATCTGGGAGTTGATGCCGACCACCTCGCCGCGCATGTTGAATAGCGGGCCGCCCGAATTGCCGGGGTTGATCGCGACGTCGGTCTGGATGAAGGGGACGTAGTTTTCCTGCGGCAGCGAACGCCCCTTGGCCGAAACGATGCCTGCGGTGACCGAATTGTCGAAGCCGAAAGGCGAGCCGATCGCTACTACCCATTCGCCGACCTTGAGCTGCGCCGGATCGGCCATCTTCACCGCCGGCAGCCCGGTGGCCTCTATCTTGAGCAGCGCGACATCGGTTCGCTTGTCGGCGCCAATGGTCTTGGCCTTGAATTCCCGCTTGTCGGTCAGGCGCACGGTCACCTCGTCGGCGCCCTCGACCACATGGGCGTTGGTGAGGATGTAGCCGTCGCCGCTGATAATGAAGCCCGATCCCAGCGACTTGTTCTCGAACTCCCGCGGTGTCGAGCCGCCCGGATTGCGCGGAATGAAGCGCTTGAAGAACTCGAAGGCCGGGTCGTTCTCATCGAACGGAAATTGCATGCCCTGATTGCCCCGCGTCATCTGCGTGGTGCTGATATTGACGACGGCCGGCCCCTGTTTCTCAGCGAGTTCGGAAAAGTCGGGCAAACCGCGCGTCTGCGCGAGCGCCGCGGACGAAATCAACAGGAACGAAAAAAGAGCCAAGAGACGTTTCATCGGCAGGTACCTCCTGAATTGCTTAAGACGAACGTGAAACGATATGGGGATGAGTTGCTGAAAAACCAGTGCGCGTCGCCGCCACACGCCTAATGTACAAAAAGGAAACGAGCAGCCCGGCGGCTCCCCCGAGCATGGCGCCCGGATCGTCTCCCAGTTGCATACCGAGCAAGGCGCCCGCGATGGTTGCGGTCAACGGCAGCACATAGCCCAGATTCGCGCTCTGTCGGACACTGCCGGCGGCGATGGCGACCGTAACCCGGTCTCCGACCGTGGCGCCGATATCGTTGGCCACCCGGTATGTCCTTGGACCGGCGCACAGCATCTGGGTCAGGTTTTGTCCGCCGCAACCACCCTTCTCGTGACACCGTCCGCATCCGCCCTGCTCCACTTCGACCAGCGCGTAGCCTGGATGCAGTTCGCGAACGACGGCGCGGACCGTGGTTTGCTCAGGATTCATCGGTCACCAGCGGCGGTCCGGCCCGGTGTCGAGGAGGGGACGCAATTTGAGGGCGACGGCCTCGCGCGCCCGGAAGATGCGCGAGCGTACCGTCCCGATCGGGCAATCCATCATGCCGGCGATCTCTTCGTAGGACAGCCCTTCGATTTCACGCAGGACGATCGCTGTCCGCAACTCTTCGGGTAATGCATCGATGGCGCCATTCACCGTTTCGCCGATCTGTTTTGACAGGAGCAGGCTTTCCGGCGTATTGATGTCGCGCAACTGGTCCGCCGATTCGAAGGTCTCGGCTTCTTCGCTGTCGAATTCAGTAGACGTCGGCGCCCGGCGTCCTTGTGCCACTAGATAATTCTTCGCGGTGTTGATGCCGATCCGATAAAGCCAAGTATAAAAGGCGCTGTCCCCGCGGAAAGACGGCAATGCGCGGTAGGCCTTGATGAATGCCTCTTGCGAGACATCCTCTACTTCCGCAGGATCACGAATGAAACGCGACAACAGGCGCCCCAGCTTGCGCTGATACTTGGTCACCAAAAGGTCGAAGGCGCGCTGGTCTCCACTTTGTGCCCGTTCGACCAGCACCTGGTCGATCTCGCGCTCACTCATAGGTTTTTCATTCTCCCTGCGGGGTATTTCATTGGTATCGTTTTAAGGCGCAGTATAGCCCAGCCGATTTGCTCACGCAGATACGTAGTTTCCATTATTTGTGACCATGTGTAACGGTCTGGTGGCTTGCCTGCGTGCTATATTCGGTCGAAAAAACACCCTGATCGAGAACCGCCGTGCAGAATTTCGACGTCCTTATCATCGGCAGCGGGCTGGCCGGCCAGTCGGCGGCCCTGCGCCTCGCAAGCCACTGCCGGGTTGCTTTGGTCAGCAAGCGCACCCTGGAGGATTCGGCCTCCGGATGGGCGCAGGGCGGGATCGCGGCGGTCCTCGACAGCCGCGACTCGATCGAAGCCCACATCAGGGACACGCTGGTGGCCGGCGCCTGGCTCAATGACGAAAAGGCGACCCGCTTCGTCGTCGAAAACGGTCGTCGGGCAATCGAATGGCTCATTGACCAGGGTGTCCCGTTCACCAAGGACGAGTCGGGCTACCACCTGACGCGCGAGGGCGGGCACAGTGCGCGGCGGGTGATCCACGTGGCCGATGCCACCGGCTCGGCGGTCCAGGCGACGCTTACGCGCAAGGTTCGGGCAAATCCCAATATCGTCGTCTTCGAGAGCCATATCGCGATCGACCTGATCAATGGCAGCAAGCTGGAGGGCAGGGAGAATCGCTGTTTCGGCGCCTATGTGCTCGACAGCCGCAACGGCGAGGTGATCACGATCGGTGCGCCGAACACCCTGATTGCCACGGGTGGCGCGGGCAAGGTCTATCTGTATACGACCAATCCGGATACGTCGACCGGTGACGGCATCGCGATGGCCTGGCGTGCAGGGTGCCGCGTTGCGAACATGGAGTTCATCCAGTTTCATCCAACCTGCCTCTATCATCCGCAGGCCAAGTCATTTCTGATTTCGGAAGCGGTGCGCGGCGAAGGTGGCATGCTCTGCCTGCCCGATGGCACGCGCTTCATGCCGGAACACGACGAGCGCGCCGAACTGGCGCCACGCGATATCGTCGCCCGTGCCATCGACTTCGAAATGAAGAAACGCGGTCTGGATTGCGTGTATCTAGATATTGCCCATAAAGGCGAGGCGTTCATCAGGGCGCATTTTCCGAACATTCATGCGCGATGTCTTGAATTGGGCATCGACATCGCTACCCAGCCGATTCCTGTCGTGCCTGCGGCCCACTATACCTGTGGCGGCGTGATCAGCGACCTGCGTGGGCGGACCGATCTGCCGGGCCTCTATGTGGCCGGGGAAGCGTCATGTACCGGACTGCATGGTGCCAACCGGCTGGCGTCGAATTCTCTGCTCGAATGTCTGGTTTTTGCGGAAGCTGCGGTCAACGACATTCTTGGCGGCAAAATCGCTGCCCTTCCCCGGTTGCCGAAATGGGACGAGAGCCGCGTCACCGATGCCGACGAGGAAGTGGTGATTTCGCACAACTGGGACGAATTGCGTCGCTTCATGTGGGACTACGTCGGGATCGTGCGCACGACCAAGCGCCTCAAGCGCGCCCAGCACCGGATTCGCCTGCTGATGCGTGAAATCGAGGAGTTCTATGCCAACTTTCGGGTCAGCCACGACCTCATCGAGTTGCGCAACCTCGTCGTCACCGCCGACCTCATCGTCCGCTGCGCCATGCAGCGCAAGGAAAGCCGCGGACTTCACTTTTCTCGTGATTATCCCGAGTTGCTGCCGCAAGCGAAGCGCACCGTACTCAAGAATCTTCCGACCCAGCGCTGATTTCCGCGCGCCAGCGCAGCCACACCCTCAGGCGTCTGAAGTCCTCGGTTGAGGCCGAATCCGGGGCAATAAGCAGGCGAAAGCGGCCCTGCTCTCCTTCCAGCCGCAGAACTACCAGCCAGGGATGTGCAGTCGGGCCCGGGCGCAACTGGACAGAGTAAAAAACTGAGTCCCGGCCCGTCCGGCAACTGATCCGTCCGTCGCTGTCGATACGAAGTTCATGAACATGCGGCGTCAATGCCCGCGCCGCGAGGAAGGCAGCAAGTACTGCCACCATGCCAAGCAGGACGGAAGCAACTGCTGGCCAGGGTACGATCGAAATGGCAGTCAGCGCGATGGTCGTCGTGAGGAGCAGCGCGCCGTCCAGAAAACGGGAACGGTGCAGTCCGATGACGATCGGAAACTGCACCGTTCGATTTCCGGCGGAGGCGGGTCAGATTCGCTTGAAGACTAGCGATCCGTTGGTGCCGCCGAAGCCGAAGTTGTTCTTCAGCGCTATATCGATCTTCATCGGCCGCGCCACATTGGCGCAGTAGTCCAGGTCACATTCCGGATCCTGGTTGAAGATGTTGATGGTCGGCGGAGAAATCTGGTGATGGATCGCCAGCACGGTGAACAGCGATTCGACGCCACCGGCACCGCCCAGCAAGTGGCCGGTCATCGACTTGGTCGAATTGACGACTATCTTGCTTGCTGCCTCGCCGAAGGCGGCCTTGATGGCATCGGACTCGTTCTTGTCGCCGAGCGGCGTCGAGGTGCCGTGGGCATTGACGTACTGGACGTCGGATGGGCCAACGCCGGCATTCTTGAGCGCGTTGACCATGGAACGGCGCGGGCCGTCCATGTTCGGCGCGGTGATGTGATAAGCATCGGCGCTCATGCCGTAGCCGGCCACCTCAGCGTAAATTTTGGCGCCGCGGGCCTTTGCGTGTTCGTACTCTTCGAGCACCAGGACGCCTGCACCCTCGCCCAGCACGAAGCCGTCGCGATCCTTGTCCCACGGGCGGCTGGCTGTCGTCGGGTCATCGTTGCGGGTGGACAGCGCACGGGCTGCACAGAAGCCGCCCATGCCAAGCGGCGATACCGTCGATTCGGCACCGCCGGCGACCATCACTTCGGCATCGCCGTATTCGATCAGGCGGGCTGCCTCGCCAATCGAATGGGTGCCGGTCGTGCAGGCCGTGACGATCGCCAAGTTAGGCCCCTTGAAGCCGTAAACGATCGACAGGTTGCCGGAGATCATGTTGATGATCGACCCGGGCACGAAAAACGGCGACACCTTGCGGATGCCGGACGCAATGAATTCTTCCTTGGTCTCCTCAATCAGCGGCAATCCACCGATGCCCGAACCGATGGAAACACCGATGCGCTCGGGGTCGACCGAACCTTCTTTGTCCAGTCCGGCGTCACGCACGGCCTGGATGCCTGCAGCCAGGCCGAAATGGATGAAGGTATCCATGCGCCGGGCATCCTTGGCGGAAATGTAGCTGGTGATGTCGAAGTTCCTGACCTCGCCGGCGATCCGGACCGGGAAGGTGGACGTGTCGAACTTGGTGACAAGGCCAATGCCGGAGCGGCCAGCCAGAATGTTCTGCCAGCCTTCTTCGACGGTGTTTCCGACCGGGCTAATGAGGCCCAGACCGGTGATGACGACTCTGCGACGTGCCAAGGGGGACTCCGAATTCAAATGCGGCAAGGCCGGCCATGGGGCCGGCCTTGTCGGGATCTAGCGAAATGGATTACTTCTTGTTGGCGAGGATGAAATCGACCGCCTGCTGGACCGTGGTGATCTTCTCGGCCTGTTCGTCGGGGATTTCGCACTCAAACTCTTCCTCGAGGGCCATGACCAGTTCGACGGTGTCCAGCGAATCCGCGCCAAGATCGTCCACGAAGGAGGACTCGTTCTTGATGTCCGCTTCGTTCACGCCCAGTTGTTCGGCGACAATCTTCTTGACGCGCTCTACGATGTTATCCATTAGAAAAACTCCTTCCCCTGAGGGGTTCGAAAAAAAACGTTGCTAGTCTACCAAAAGCCGAGGCTTGAGGAAATCAATCCATGAACATGCCGCCGTTCACATGCACTGTCGTGCCCGTGACGTAGGCTGCAGCCGGGGATACCAGAAAGCCGACAGCCCCGGCAACATCCTCCGGCGTGCCGGCACGACCGAGGGGAATGGTTGCCAGCATGGCCTGCTTCTGCTCGTCGGTCAACGCATGCGTCATGTCTGTGGCAATGAAGCCAGGCGCAACGCAATTGACCGTGATGTTGCGACTGCCCAGTTCGCGGGCCAGCGAGCGGCTCATACCCGCTACGCCGGCCTTGGCGGCGCAGTAGTTCGCCTGCCCGGGATTGCCGGAGTAGCCAACGACCGAGGTGATATTGACGATGCGCCCGAAGCGCACCTTCATCATCCCGCGCATGACACCGCGCGACATGCGGAAAACCGCTTTCAGATTGGTGTCGATCACGGCATCCCATTCATCGTCGCCCATGCGCATCGACAGGTTGTCGCGGGTGATGCCGGCATTGTTGACGAGAACGGTGATTGCGCCATACTCCTTGGCCAGATCGCCAAGCACGGTTTCAGTGCGGGCGGCGTCACAGACATCCAGGCAGACGCCCTTGCCCTTGACGCCGGCTTCGGCGAGATAGGCGGATATCCTGGCGGCACCGTCTTCACTGGTCGCCGTGCCGATCACGGTGGCGCCCTGCCGGCCAAGTTCGAGGGCGATGGCGCGACCAATGCCGCGCGTGGCGCCGGTAACAAGAGCTGTCTTGTCGTTGAGCACGGCTTACTCCAGTCCGATGTTGGCGGCTATGGCTGCAGCGTCGGCAAGTGCCACGCCGGCAACGCCTTCTGCGCAGCGCTTGGTGAGGCCGGCCAGCACCTTGCCCGGGCCGCACTCTGCCACGGTTGACACGCCCATGGAGCCCATTTTCTGGATGGTCTCGACCCAGCGCACGGGGTTGTAGGCCTGGCGGACCAATGCGTCCTTGATGCAGGCCGGATCATTTTCGATCGCGACGTCGACGTTATTGATCACGGGAATCTGCGGCGCATTCATGCTCAGCTCGACCAGGCGCGCCGCCAGCTTGTCCGCAGCGGGCCGGATCAGCGAGGAATGAAAGGGCGCGGAGACCGGCAGCGCCTTGGCCATCTTGGCGCCACGCGCCTTGCACGCCTCCATTGCCCGCTCGACCGCCGCCTTGTGGCCAGCGATCACGGTCTGGCCCGTGGCATTGAAATTGACCGGCTCGACGACTTCGCCCTGTGCCGCTTCGGCACACGCGGCGACAATGCCGGCATTGTCAAGCCCGAGAATTGCCGCCATGGCACCGGAGCCGACCGGCACCGCCTGCTGCATGGCTGCCGCACGCAGGCGCACCAGCGGGACGGCGTCCTTGAAATCGATCACGCCGGCCGCGACCAATGCGGAGTATTCGCCAAGGCTGTGTCCGGCTAGCAGCGCTGGCTGGCGTCCGCCTTGCGCCAGCCACAGGCGCCAGACCGCGATGGCGGCGGTCAGCATGACCGGTTGCGTATTGACCGTCTGGGTCAGGGTTTCTGCCGGGCCATCGGCGACCATGGACCACAAGTCGTCGCCGAGCGCGGCGGACGCTTCGTCAAAGGTTGCCCGGACAGTTCCGGAATCCCCATAGGCCGCCATCATCCCGACGCTCTGCGACCCCTGGCCGGGAAACACGAAAGCAAAAGACATTATTTTCAGACTCCTCTTTCTCAGAATACGAGCAGGGCAGCGCCCCAGGTGAAGCCGCCGCCGACACCTTCGAGCAGAACCTTGTGTCCGCGCTGCAGGCGGCCGTCACGGACCGCCTCGTCGAGTGCCAGCGGAACCGAAGCCGCAGATGTGTTGCCATGGCGATCGACGGTGACGATGACCCGATTGCGGTCGAGTCCGAGCTTCCTGCCGGTCGCATCGATGATGCGGATATTGGCCTGATGCGGAATCAGCCAGTCGATCTCGCTGGTCTCGACACCTGCCGCAGCGCATACCTCCTCTGCGACTTCAGCTAGGACGCGCACGGCGTACTTGAAGACAGCCGGCCCGTCCATGCGCAGGAACGGGTCGCCAGTGACTTGCCCGGCGCAGATCTGGCCGGGCACATTGAGAATGCCGGCCTGGCTGCCATCGGCATGCAGCGCCGTCGCCAGAATTCCCGGGCTCGCCGAGGCCTCCAGGACCACCGCGCCGGCGCCGTCGCCGAAAAGCACGCAGGTGCCACGATCAGCCCAGTCGAGGATGCGCGAGAATACTTCGCTACCGATGACCAAGGCCTTCTTGTGGCTGCCCGAACGGATGAACTTGTCGGCAATCCCCAGTGCATAGGCAAAGCCGCTGCAAACAGCCTGGACGTCGAAGGCCGTCGCACCGCGGTTGCCGAGTCGCCCCTGGATTAGGCAGGCGGTGCTGGGGAAGATGAAATCCGGGGTCGAAGTGGCAACGATGATGAGGTCTAGCTCGCCACCATCAATGCCAGCCATCTCCAGGGCGCGCCGAGCGGCGACGAGGCCCAGTTCGCTGGCCATCGTCCCCGGTGGCGCCAGATAGCGACTCCGGATGCCGGTTCGGCTGACGATCCATTCGTCGTTGGTGTCGATGCCCCGTGCAACCAGATCGTCATTGGTGACCGGCACACCCGGCAGGCAGCTTCCGGTTCCCGTCAGGCGGGCATACATTCAGGCGTCCTCTGCGGGAGTGGCCGCCTCGGCGCCTGCCATCTGGCTCATCCGGCCGGCGATCCGCTCGACCACGCGATTTTCCGCGGCATCGAAGGCGCGGCCGATGGCGAAACCGAAGGAGAACGCGTCTGCCGAACCGTGGCTCTTGACCGATATACCCTTGAGGCCAAGAAGGATGGCGCCGTTGTAGCGACGGTGGTCGAAACGCTCCTTGAAGTTGTTCAGTACCGACATTGCGATCAGTGCCGCAATTTTGGTCAGCCAGTTGCGCTTGAATTCGCTGCGCAGGGAGGACCCGAGCATCTGGGCCAGGCCTTCCGAGGTCTTCAGCGCGACGTTTCCGACAAAGCCGTCGCAGACGACGACGTCGGCTTCACCCATGTAAATGCCGTCACCTTCCACGTTGCCGATGAAGTTGAGACCGGAGGCACGCAACAGATCGGAGGCCGCCTTGACCACCTCGTTGCCCTTGATCTCCTCCTCGCCGATATTCAGGATGCCGACGGTCGGGCTTTCCTTGTGCTCCATCGCGGACACGAGCATGGCGCCCATGATGCCGAACTGCAGTAGGTGCTCGGGCGCGCAATCGACGTTGGCTCCGAGGTCGAGCATGTGGGTGTGTCCGGTCGTCGTCGGCAGCGGTGCGCAGATTGCCGGGCGCTCGATGCCGGGCAGCATCTTCAGCACGAAGCGGGAAATCGCCATCAGCGCCCCGGTGTTGCCGGCGGAAACGCACGCGTCGGCCTCGCCGCCCTTGACCAGGTTGATGGCCACGCGCATCGACGAGTCCTTCTTGCCGCGCAAGGCGAGCGCAGGCGACTCGTCCATTTCCACGACTTCGCTGGCGTTGACCACGCGCAGACGTGAATTTCCCGCATGCTTTCCCAGCAACGGAACAATTGCCTCTTCCCTGCCGACAAGAATCAGGCTGGCGGCCGGGTGATCGTCAATGAAGCGGAGCGCCGCCGGTACCGTCACCGACGGTCCGTGGTCCCCCCCCATGCAATCGATGGCGATGCGGGCTGTCATGACAAAATAAAAGGCAGGCGGCCCGATGAGAACCGCCTGCCTCTCATTTATCCATTACTCGCCCTTGGCCTTCAGGACCTTCTTGCCGCGATAGAAGCCGGTCGGCGAGATATGGTGGCGCAGATGAACTTCACCGGTCGTCGGCTCGACGGCCAGCGGCGGGTTGGTCAGAAAATCATGGGCGCGATGCATGCCGCGCTTGGAAGGGGACTTCTTGTTTTGTTGAACGGCCATTTTGTTGCTCCAAAAAAAATCAGTTCGGCTTGCCTTTGAGCCCATGCAACGCGGCAAACGGATTGATCCGCTCACCGGCGTCTGCTGCGCCAGGCAAACCACATCTCTCGTGCCGGGGCGCGACCGGCAGGGCCAGGAGAACTTCGTCCTCCACCAACTCGGCCACATCCAGTTCGCCTGCCACCGGCAGGAAATCACGGGTGTCGTCTTCCAGCTCTTCCTGCGACAATTCGGCATCTGCGGGGATCAACTCCAGCAGGCTGTCGACATCGAGTTGAAAATGGATCGCTTCCAGGCAACGCTGACAGGCCAGCGGGATGATCCCGCCCACTTCCAGACGCAGCAAGGATTGCCCGCGTTCGCCCTTGAGCCCTTCGATCCGGAACGTGACCTCTCCGGACCCTACCGCCAGCATATCCTGCAGACGTTCAAGGCTGGAAATCGCCAGCGTTCCTTGCAGAACACGGCTTTCTCGAGCAAACGCGAAACTATCCGAAATCCTTTTCAATCTTGAGCGGCTTCGACTTAAACGCGAGATAATATTGCCTTTACGCCGCCAAGTCAAACTAAGTGCTGCTTCAAGAAGCCATTCCAAGCACTTGTTGCCATTACAAAATTCATGTCGCAAATACTGGTCCTTGCCTCCACTTCACCCTACCGTCGCGACCTTCTGACTCGTCTGGGCCTGCCGTTCGAAGTGGCCAACCCCGAAACGGACGAAACCCCCCTTGCTGGCGAGACCCCGAGCGCTACGGCATTGCGCCTTTCGGAAGCCAAGGCTCGGGCAGTCGCCGGGGCGTATCGGGATGCCCTGATCATCGGCAGCGACCAGGTTGCTGAAATGGGAGGGCGCGTCTTCGGCAAGCCGGGGAACCATAGGCGTGCCGTCGAACAGTTGCGCCAGCTTTCCGGGCAGACCGTCAATTTCTTTACCGGACTCTGCGTCTTCAACACCAGAACCGGCAAGGCCGAGCTCCGCGGCGTCCCGACGCTGGTCGGTTTCCGGCATCTGAGTGACGGGGAAATCGAAAGCTATCTGCGTCGCGAGCCAGCCTATAACTGTGCCGGATCGGCAAAGTCGGAAGGCCTGGGGATCGCGCTGCTGGAGAGGATTCACGGCGACGACCCGAACGCCCTGGTCGGCCTTCCGCTGATTGCCCTGTGCGAACTCTTGCGCCAGCAGGGAATGCAAATCCTGTGAGCGTTGGCACGCTTTTCCTCATCCCCGTGCCGCTCGGCCAGGTCGCCCCCGAGGCGTCCCTTCCGGCCCCGGTCCTGGCACAGATACGCGGCCTGTCCCACTTCGTCGTCGAGAACGCGAAGTCGGCACGCGCTTTTCTGAAGGCCGTCGGTACCGAACAGGCACTGCAGGCATTGCATCTGGAGGAGCTCAACGAACACACCCGCAAGGAGGCGCTGGAGAGTCTCCTCGCCCCGCTCCATGCCGGTCACGATCTTGGCCTGCTATCTGAAGCCGGTTGTCCTGCGGTCGCCGACCCGGGTGCAGACCTCGTTGCGCTGGCACAGACTCAAGGGGTCCGCGTCGTGCCGCTGATTGGCCCCTCCTCCCTCCTGCTGGCCCTGATGGCGTCCGGCCTCAATGGACAGCGCTTTGCCTTTCAAGGCTACCTGCCGGCCAAGGAGGCGGAGCGCGCAAGGACCTTGCGCGAGCTCGAGTTGGAATCCCGCAAGCGAGGGCAGACCCAACTCTTCATCGAGACGCCTTACCGCAACCGGCAGCTCTTCGACAGCATCCTCCAGACCTGCCAGTCAGGCACAAGGCTGACGGTCGCCACCGACCTCAGCCTTTCAGGTGAGTCGGTCAGGACACGCACAATTCTGCAATGGAAAAAGGAAACGCCGCCCGAAATCGAGCGGCGTCCGACGGTCTTTCTGCTCCTTGCCTGAGCTTACTCAGCGCAGGCTGGCTGACGGAGCGCTCTCGGAAAACCCCTTCCACAGGCTGTTGACCGCACCCGCACCCAGGCGTTTGGCAAAGCGTTCGGCGATATTGTCCTTGACCGAGTAGTCGAGCACCTTTTCAGCCTTGATCACGTCGCGTGCGACGGAGTCTACGCTGCCGAAGTCGTCTGCCAGGCCAAGCTTGATGCTCTGGTCGCCGGTCCACATCAGTCCGGAGAACATCTCGGGCGTTTCCTTGAGGCGCGCGCCGCGTCCGGCCTTGACCACATCGATGAACTGCTGATGGATGTCGTCGAGCATGACCTGAGCGTGCGCCGTCTGGTTCGGATTCTGCGGCGAGAAGGGATCGAGGAAACCCTTGTTGTTGCCCGCCGTCAGCAAGCGGCGATCGACACCCAGCTTTTCCATCGTGCCGGTGAACCCGAAACCGTCCATCAGGACGCCGATCGAACCGACGATACTCGCCTTGTTGACATAGATCTTGTCGGCTGCCACCGCCACGTAGTACCCGCCCGAGGCGCAGATGTCCTCGACCACCGCGTAAAGCGGCGTTTCCGGATGCTTGGCGCGGAGCCGGTGGATTTCGTCATTGATGATGCCGGACTGTACCGGGCTGCCGCCCGGGCTGTTGATGCGCAGGATGACCCCGGCGACGTTCTTTTCCTTGAACGCGCTTTGCAGCGATTCGATGATCTTTTCAGCGTTGGAGGAACCCTTGGATTCGATCACGCCGGTCAGGTCGATCAGTGCGGTATGGCGCTCCTGGTGCGATGCCTCGGTACTCCAGTCCACCAGGGCAACCAGGACCAGCGCGAGGTAGCCGAAACCGAGGAACCTGAAGAAAATCCCCCAGCGCCGCCGGGTCTTCTGCTCCTCTAGCGTCGAAAAGAGAAGTTTCTCCAGCGTCTTGCGCTCCCAGTCAGGGGGATTGTTTTGGGGTTGGGGATTATCCATGAGTGATTTCTTGTGTGAGGTAAACCTGACCATCGATCTCGCCGACGGGTAGCGGTGCCAGACCTTTGCCATGGCAGCGCCCGCCCAGGCACTGGCCCGAATCCGGAGCATAAAGCGCACCATGAACCGAGCAGATCAAGTATAGCTTGGAATCGTCGAAGAACTCCCCCGGCAACCAGTCGAGTTGCGCCGGAAGGTGTCCGCATTCATTGATGTAACCGAAAACCTTCCCGCCGAAGCGAACGACGAAGGCATCGGCCTCGCGCCCACGGTGAGCCACCGCGAAGCGGACACCATTGCCGGCCTCGGCAAGGTCCTTGCTGGCGCAGATCAGGCGTTTGTCTTGAGCCAATTCCCTAGTTCCGGAACGCTATGCAGGCAGGCCAGGGGCCGGTGTTCGAGCAGGTGGTCGTGGGGGTGCGCGCCATAGGTGACCGCAAGGCTGGCCACCCCTGCGTTGTGGGCCATCAGCAGATCGTGCGAAGTATCGCCGATCATCAGGGTGCTTGCGCCGGCCATGCCGAATTCCGCCATCAGTTCATCGAGCATCTGCGGATGGGGCTTGGAATGGCATTCATCGGCACAGCGCGACGCCTGAAAAAACGGGCGCAGCCCGGCGTGATCGAGTGCCCGCTCGAGACCCATCCGGCTCTTGCCCGTGGCGATCGCCAGCAGGTGGCCGGCCGCCTGCAACTCCTCGAGGAGCGCCGGGATCCCCTTGAAAAGGGTCAATTGGTGATCACCGGCAAGGTAATGATGGCGATAGCGCTCGGCCATCGCCGGGTAGCGGTCGACAGGCAGATCCGGTGCGGCATGGCGCATGGCGTCGATCAGGCCGAGCCCGATGACGTGCCGGGCTTGTTCGTCGCTCGGCGGCTCATGTCCAATGTCACGGCAGGCCGCCTGAATCGCCTGGACGATCGCCCCGGCAGAATCGAGCAGCGTCCCATCCCAGTCGAAAACCACTAGTTCGTATTTCATCGGCGTCAGAGCCCTCTCGCTAGCATTTGTTCCACGTTGTCGATGCTGAATTCCCGCCCTTTTCGCGCGTCGACCGCAGCAATGTAGCTGGCGAGGCCTTCAGGTAGCGGGGCAACGCATTCGAGCGGCACCCCGGTCAGCGGATGGCGCAAGGCCATGCGCCAGGCGTGCAGGGCCATGCGCTTTAGCCCGCCACGCTTGAGATCACGGTTCAGCGCGAAATCTCCGTATTTCTCGTCGCCAAGGATGGGAAACCCGAGATGCGCCAGATGGACGCGAATCTGATGGGTTCGCCCGGTCTTGAGTTGGGCTTCGAGCAGGCTCATGTCCGGCCAGCGGGCCAAAAGCCGGAAGACCGTATGCGATGCCTTGCCCTCGGCATTGACCGAGACCCGCCGCTCGCCGCCTTCGGTCAGGTATTTTTGAAGCGGGGCCTTGACATGCTGGGTGGCATTCATCCAGCGCCCCTTGACCAGCACCAGGTAGCGCTTGTCGGCGCCGGCGCCATGCTCGCGGAACATGTCGTGCAAGGCAGTTAGTGCCAGGCGCTTCTTGCCGACCAGCAGGATGCCGGAGGTCTCGCGGTCGAGGCGATGCGCAAGTTCGAGGAAACGAGCCTCGGGCCGTTGCCGGCGCAGCGCCTCGATGACGCCGAAACTGACGCCGCTGCCGCCGTGAACCGCGATGCCTTCGGGCTTGTCGATGACCAGCATGGCCTCGTCCTCAAAGAGGATCGGCAGATCGACGCGTTGCTTGGCGACCTCGTCGACCTCGTTCTGGGGCCGTTCGGCGATGCGGATCGGGGGAATACGCAGCTTGTCACCGGCGCACAGGCGATAGGTCGCATCGACCCGCCCGCTGTTGACTCTGACCTCGCCGCTGCGCAGGATCCGGTAGATGTGGCTCTTCGGTACGCCCTTGCAGCGCCGGATCAGGAAATTGTCGAGGCGCTGGCCCTGCTCTTCTTCGCCGATCAACAGATGGGTGACCGAATTGTTACCAGCGCTGTTCATTTTGCAATATACTGCCTACGTTTTGCGTATCGGTTTGCAAGAGATTACGAACCGTCAGACCGTTTGCCCCGCACCAATCGTGCGACCGCCACGCGGCAGGCTCCGAAGTTTCACTTGCGCGACTTGCGCAAGCCAGACCAACGCGAAACGACTGGTTAAGTTCACTCACCAAAAGTAGTGATGTTAATGGATTAGCCCGCCGTAAGCACGCACGGATCGCCCGTTGCAGGAATTTTCAGGTTGCGCCTTTCAATAAAAAATAACGCAACCGCAGTTGATCAGCACTTTCATCGTCGCCTTTGCCCTTAACCATATGACGCAACCCGATTACTGAAACTGTCGCTGCCTGCATGGGCGTTTCGTTGCAGCGTGCTTTGGTGCGCTGGAGCTCCCAAAATGAAACGCATGCTTTTCAATGCGACACAGGCTGAAGAACTACGTGTCGCCATTGTTGATGGTCAGAAACTGATTGACCTAGACATTGAGTCAGCCGCCAAGGAACAACGCAAGAGCAACATCTACAAGGGTGTCATCACCAGGATCGAACCCAGTCTCGAAGCCTGCTTCGTCGACTACGGTGCGGATCGCCACGGCTTCCTGCCGTTCAAGGAAATTTCCCGATCCTATTTCAAGCCGGGTACCGAAGTCAGTCGTGCCAAGATCAACGAGGCGCTCCGCGAAGGCCAGGAGCTGATCGTCCAGGTCGACAAGGACGAACGTGGCAACAAGGGCGCCGCCCTCACCACTTACGTCTCACTGGCCGGCCGTTACCTCGTCCTGATGCCGAACAATCCGCGCGGCGGTGGTGTTTCGCGGCGCGTCGATGGCGATGAGCGCGCCGAGCTGCGCGACACCATGGATCAGCTCGAAGTCCCCAGTGACATGAGCCTGATCGCCCGCACGGCGGCCATCGGTCGCCAGGCCGAAGAATTGCAATGGGACCTGAACTACCTGCTGCAGTTGTGGGGTGCCATCGAAGGTGCTGCCCAGCAGCAGAGCGGCGCGTTCCTGATCTATCTGGAAGGCAGCCTGGTCATCCGTGCCATCCGCGATTACTTCCAGCCGGAAATCGGCGAGATCCTGATCGACACCGACGAGGTTTACGAGCAGGCCAAGGCCTTCATGAGCACGGTCATGCCCGGCAACGTCAACCGCGTCAAGCGTTATCACGACGATGTACCGCTGTTCTCGCGCTTCCAGATCGAACACCAGATCGAAACCGCCTTCGCCCGTCAGGTCGGCCTGCCTTCGGGTGGTGCCATCGTCATCGACCACACCGAAGCTTTGGTCGCCGTTGACGTCAACTCCGGCCGCGCGACCAAGGGTGCCGATATCGAGGAAACCGCCTTTAAGACGAACATGGAAGCGGCCGAAGAACTGGCCCGCCAGCTCCGTCTGCGCGACCTCGGTGGCCTGATCGTCATCGACTTCATCGACATGGAGAACCAGAAAAACCAGCGCGAGGTCGAAAACCGCCTGCGCGACGGCCTGCGCTTCGACCGTGCCCGGGTTCAGATGGGCAAGATCAGCCGCTTCGGCCTGATGGAACTGTCCCGTCAGCGCCTGCGCCCTGCCCTTGCCGAAACCAGTTACATCCCCTGTCCGCGTTGCACCGGCACCGGGCATATCCGGTCAACCGAGTCAGCCGCCCTGCACATCCTGCGCATCCTCGAAGAGGAAGCAATGAAGGAAAATACGGGCGCGGTGCATGTCCAGATGCCGGTGGATGTAGCTACCTTCCTGCTCAACGAGAAGCGCCCGGACATCCAGGCGATCGAGTTGCGCCACAAGGTGACCATCCTGCTGATTCCGAACATCCATCTCGAAACCCCCGCCCATACGATCACGCGCTTGCGTCACGACGACCTGAACAACGAGGATTTCCGCGAGCCGTCCTACCGGATGGTCGATGCGCCCATCGAGGAAGCCGCCAAGCAGGCCAATGGCAAGGACGAAGGCACCAAGCCGCGTCAGGAAGCCGTGATCAAGGGGATTTCCCCGGAGCAGCCGGCACCCAACCTTCCGGAAAAGGTCGCCGAGAGCGCGCCGGTAGCCGCTCCTGCCGTGCAGGAAGCAGGCCTCTTCGCCAAGATCGTTTCGTGGTTCCGCAGCCCGGCCAAGCCCGTCGAGGTCGCCCCTGCCCCTGCCCCGGAGCCGTCCAGGAAGCCGCGAGAAGGCCGTGGTGATGGCCGCCGTGACCGCAACGACGGCCGTCGTGCAGGGCGCAACGGTATCCGCCGCGAGGAAGAGCGCAGCGAACGTGGCGACCGTCCGGAGCGTGGCAATCGCAAGGAACGCAATGCGGAAAAGACGCCGCGTGACGAGTCGACCGCAACCGCCGGGGAGCGCGAGGAGCGTCGTCCCCGTGGCGAGCGCAAGGAACGCCGTGACCGCCAGCAGCCGGAAGCGGCGGTCGCCACTGCGTCAGCGGAGCTGTCGGTAGCCGAAGCAATGGCCGCCACAGCCGTCGCCGGCAGTACCCCGGGCTCGGCAGACGCCGGCAATGGCGAAGAGCAAGGCGGTCGTCGTCGTGGCCGTCGTGGCGGCCGCGGGCGTGGCGAGCGGCGCAACGAGGCCGAGGGCAACGCGGCAGCACCAGTTCAAACAAGCGAAGCGGTCGAAGTGGCTGTTCCGGCGTTGGATGTGATGCAAATGGCCACCCCGGCGGCAGAAGAGCCCGTCGTCGTGATCATCCCCGCGCCTGCGCCGATGATTCAGGCTGGAGAAGCAGTAGCAGTCGTTGCCGAGACTGTCGTCCAAGCGGCGGAACCGGTCGTCGCCGAGCCCGCCATCGAGTTGCTGCCTGTTGAAACGGCGGTGGTCGAGGCGGTTGCGGTCGACCTGCCAAAACCCGAAGAAATCGCTTCGGCACCAGCCGCGGCGCCAGAACCCGCACCGCTCGACCTGAGCAAGACCCTTGCCGATAGCGGCCTGGTTCTTGTTCAGACGACAGGTGCTGCGGTCGCTGCTCAACCGGAACCACCGGTCAAGCTGGGCCGCCCGCGCAAGCAGAAGGCGGCGGAAATGACCGAAGAAACCTCGCTGGTGATGGTCGAAACGCAGAAATAAACGCGACTGAAACAAAAAAGGGCATCCGCGGATGCCCTTTTTTTCGCCCTCGGGTCACGCCCTGTCCAGCTTCTTCTTCAGGTCGTCGATGAGTCCCTGGGCTGCATCCTCGACCATGTCGAGAACCAGATCGAAGCCGTGGCCGAGCCCGTAATACGGGTCGGGAACCTCGTCGTCGTCGAAATTCCTGGAGAAATCCATGAACAGCTTGATCCGCTGATGGGCTTCGGGAGGCGCCATGCGCCGGAGATTGTCAAGATTGCTCTTGTCCATCGCCAGTATGAGGTCGAAGTAATCGACATCCTGCCGGGCAACCTTGCGCGCCCGCAACTGGGAGAGGTTGTATCCGCGGGCCGCAGCCGCACGCTGCGTGCGGGAATCCGGCGCCTCACCGACATGATACCCGTGCGTACCTGCGGAATCTACTTCAACAACATCACCCAAGTTATTGTTTTGTATATATTTACGCAGAACACCCTCTGCCGTCGGTGAGCGGCATATATTGCCCATGCAGACCATCAGGACGCGGTAGTTCATTCTCTCTCGGCTCCATTCCGGTCATGCGGTGCTGCGCCAAACACCTGTTCCCGTAACCGGAACAGGTCGTCGCGAGCCGCTGCCGCTTTTTCGAATTCGAGATTTCTGGCGCACTCGATCATCAGTTTTTCGAGGCGCTTGATCTCTTTTGCCACTGCCTTCTCATCCATGGCCTCGTAGGCCGCTTGCTGCTGAGCCACTCTCAGATCGCTCTGAGCCGACTCGAGATCGTAGACCCCGTCGATGATGTCCTTGATCTTCTTTGAAACACCGCGCGGGATGATCCCGCGTTCCTTGTTGAAGCCGATCTGCTTCTCGCGCCGGCGGTTGGTTTCAGCAATCGCGCGCTGCATCGATTGTGTAATCGTATCAGCATAGAGTATCGCTGTGCCATGGATGTGGCGTGCGGCACGACCTATCGTCTGAATCAGCGAACGTTCGGAGCGCAGGAAGCCCTCCTTGTCCGCGTCGAGGATGGCGACGAAAGACACCTCGGGGATGTCCAGGCCCTCACGCAATAGGTTGATGCCGACCAGCACATCGAATTCACCGAGTCGCAGGTCGCGGATGATCTCGACCCGCTCGACCGTATCGATATCCGAATGCAGATAACGCACCTTGATCCCGTTGTCAGCCAGAAAGTCCGTCAGATCCTCGGCCATGCGCTTGGTCAGGGTCGTAACCAGCACCCGTTCCCCGACCTCGGTGCGTTTGCGGATCTCACTCAGGAGGTCATCGACCTGGGTCGATGCCGGGCGCACGATGACCTCGGGATCGATAAGGCCGGTCGGCCGGACCAGCTGCTCCACGACCTGGCCGGCGTGGCGGTTCTCGTAATCTGCCGGGGTTGCTGAAACGAAGATCGTCTGCCGCAGATGCGCTTCGAACTCGGCAAACTGCAGCGGCCGGTTATCGAGCGCCGAAGGCAGCCGGAAGCCGTAATCGACCAGGTTTTCCTTGCGCGAACGGTCGCCCTTGTACATGCCGCCGACCTGGCCCACCGTCACGTGCGACTCGTCGATGAACATCAGTGCGTCGGAAGGCAGATAATCGATCAGGGTCGGTGGCGGCTCCCCGGCCTTGCGCCCGGAAAAATGCCGGGAGTAGTTCTCGATCCCCTTGCAAAAACCGATCTGGTCGAGCAACTCGAGGTCGAAGCGGGTGCGTTGCTCGATTCGCTGGGCCTCGACCAGCTTGTTGCTGGCCACGAAGAATGCCGCCCGGTCGCGCAGTTCGTCCTTGATCGCTTCGATCGCCCTGAGCACGGTCGCCCGTGGCGTCACATAGTGCGAAGCCGGAAAAACAGTGAAGCGCAGCGCCTTGTGCAGGAGATGGCCGGTCAGCGGGTCGAAGAACTGCAAGCCCTCGATCTCGTCGTCGAACAGCGAAACGCGCACCGCATGCTCGGCATGCTCTGCCGGGAAGATGTCGATGATGTCGCCACGCACGCGGAATGCGCCGCGCTGGAAATCGATGTCATTGCGCTCGTACTGCATGTCGGTCAGGCGCTTGACGATGGCACGCTGGTCCAATCGATCGCCAACGCGCATGGTCAGGATCATGTTGTGGTACTCGTCGCGGTCGCCAAGGCCGTAGATGCATGACACGGTGGCCACGATCACCACGTCGCGCCGCTCGATCAGGCTTTTAGTTGCCGAGAGCCGCATCTGTTCTATGTGGTCGTTGATCGAACTGTCCTTTTCGATGAACAGATCACGCGACGGCACATAGGCTTCCGGCTGATAGTAGTCGTAGTAGGAAACGAAATACTCGACGGCGTTCTCGGGAAAGAACTCCTTGAATTCAGAATAGAGTTGCGCCGCCAGGGTCTTGTTCGGAGCCAGCACCAGCGCAGGCCGCCCGGTCCGGGCGATGACGTTGGCCATGGTGTAGGTTTTTCCCGAACCTGTTACACCGAGCAGGGTCTGAAACGACAGGCCGTCCGCAAGCCCGTCGACCAACTGCCGAATGGCCTCGGGCTGGTCGCCGGCAGGCAGAAAGGGCTGATGCAGTCGGAACGGGCTGTTCTCGAACAAGACAACCTGCGTGCTGGTCTTGGGGTCGGTCATGCTAAAATTATGCGGTTTTATTGCGCCGCAACATTGCTGCGCAGACAACGTTCCCATTATTCCATGGAGTCCCTATGTCTTCTTCGATCTTTGCTGCGGTGGAAATGGCCCCGCGTGACCCTATCCTCGGTCTGAATGAATCGTTCAACGCGGATACCCGTGGCACCAAGGTCAACCTTGGAGTCGGCGTCTATTTCGACGACAACGGCAAGATCCCGCTGCTCGGCGCGATCAAGGTCGCCGAGGAGTCTCGCGTCAAGGCAGCGCTGCCGCGCGGCTACCAGCCCATCGAAGGCGCACCCGCTTACAACCAGGCTGTACAGAATCTGCTTTTCGGTACCGACTCGCCGCTCCTTGCCAATGGCCAGGTCATCACAGCCCAAGCCCTGGGTGGCACCGGTGCCCTGAAGATCGGTGCCGACTATCTGAAGCGCCTGTCGCCTAACGCGAAGGTCTACATCAGTGACCCCTCCTGGGAAAATCACCGCGCGCTTTTCGAGTCGGCAGGGTTCGTGGTCGAGAACTACCCTTACTACGACCCGGCCACCCGTGGCGTTAATTTTGCCGGCATGAAGGCTAGCCTGAACGGCCTTGACGCGGGTTCGATCATCGTCCTGCACGCTTGTTGCCACAACCCGACCGGGGCCGACCTGTCCGCCGCCCAGTGGGGCGAGGTCGTCGAGGCCTGCCGTGCGCGTGGCCTGGTTCCCTTCCTTGACATGGCCTACCAGGGCTTTTCCGATGGAATCGACACCGATGCGGTGGCCGTCCGTGCCTTTTCGGCGTCCGGTCTGCAATTCTTCGTTTCAAGTTCCTTTTCCAAGAGTTTCTCGCTCTATGGCGAACGGGTCGGCGCACTCACCATTGTCACTGCCGGGAAGGAAGAGTCGGCCCGTGTCATGTCACAGTTGAAGCGCGTCATCCGCACCAACTACTCCAACCCGCCGATCCATGGCGGCGCGCTGGTCGCGACCGTTCTAGCCTCGCCGGAACTGCGCCAGATGTGGGAAACAGAACTCGCCGGCATGCGGGACCGCATCCGTGCAATGCGCACCGGCCTGGTCGACGCGATCAAGGCCCAGGGTGTCACGCAGGATTTCTCCTTCGTTGTCCAGCAACGGGGCATGTTCTCCTACACAGGGCTGACTGCAGCGCAGGTTGAACGCATGAAAGATGAATTCGGCATCTACGCAGTGTCGACCGGCCGAATTTGCCTGGCCGCTCTGAATACCAAAAACGTGGACTACGTCGCCAAGGCAATTGCAGCGGTGACCAAGGGCTGAGCCCATCGGCCAGTAATCAGGGGCGAGGCCGCAAGCCTCGCCTTTTTATTGCGTTCTCGCGACGCTCAACGGGCGCTAGCTGCCTGCAGGTTGGGCAAAGTGCCACTGACCCTGATCGGCTGGGTCCGCGACGCTGCCGACGTCGGCATGTTCACGAGCAGGTTGCTATCCACCTGGCGGTCGCGCAGGGCAACGAACTGGCCCGTCGCAGTAAACAAACCAGAATTCATCGACAGATCGCGTCCGACCACCTGCTTGCGGTCAATGGTCATCTTGACGGCCAGACGGTCGAAGCGCGTGGTCCCGGCACGCACTGTGGAGCCCGGCCCACGCCGGGCAGCCTCGCCGAGGTCGACGCCGTTGAAGGCCCCGCGCAAGACGATCGCATCGAGCGTGGCGTCCATTTTTGCCCACATCGACTGCCAGGAGGTCCCCGTGCTGCGCAGGCGCAGAATACCCATGAGTTCGCCCTCAAGCGGCACAGAGGGCGCCAAATGCACCACCACCTTGCGACAATCGAGCCGCTCGAGTGCCGCATCGCCCTCCATTGCCAGGCCATTACTCCAATCAAGCAGCCAGGAACCCGTAAGCAAACCGCCCAGGGCGTGCGTATCGAAGCGCTGAATGACCAGTCTATCCTTTTGCAGCACGCCCTTGGCCTGCACCGAATCGAAGGTAAGTGCCATCTCCTCGCTGGGTCGCCAGCCTACCCCCTCGACAGCAAGGAGCACACCTTCCGGGGTTGGCTGTGCGGCGATCCGCAAGCTGCGGTCAACGGTCTCCAGCGAGGTATTTTCAAGCCAGCCGTCACGGTCGAAGCTCGCCTCGCCGATCAGTTTGCCAAAAATCAATTCCCCAGCCTCTATCGAAACCGCCTCGAGCACGACTGTCTTCAGCAAAGACCTCGGCCGGTTCTCGCTCCGCGTTTCGCCGGAATCGGCCAGTGCCATCAAGTGGTCAGTCGTGATGATTCCTCCCGAGATCTCCACCCGCGACAGCTTGTGAGAGCCCGATCCAAGCATCGAATACGGTTCGAAGACACGCAATTGACCGAGTACCGATTCGCCGCCACCACCGATACGGACATCCGACACGAGCAGGAAAGGCCGGGGTAGCACCTTGAGGCGGACATCGCCGACGCTGACTGGCACCCGCCAGAGACGCGCGAGTTCGGCTTCAATATCTGGTTTGAATCGAGAATAGGGAAACAAGAGCGCGCCACCTACGGCCACCGTCACCAGCGCAACAAGGCCCAACAGCACAAGCATCAGGCGCGATCGTCCCCGAGTGCTCTGATCGTTGGTCTGGGGCACTTCTGCACCACGCCCTTTCACGGGGAGGATGGGCTTGCCGAAAGACGAAAAATTACCTGAGTCGGCACGCGTGTCGCCATCGGCAAGCGATCTCGCTCCGAACGTCGAGGCACCGGAAGCTGTCGCTGCCTTGAGCCGCTCCACACGCAACCGGCTCTCCTGCCAGACCGATACGGCCTCGAGGCTTGGCGCGATGAAACCGCCCTCCTCCAACTCCCGCAGGGAACGTTCAACCATTTTCGGGTCACCAAGCTTGGCGCTCAACTCGGCAACACTCAATTTGCCGTCAACCTGCACCAGCATCATGCGCAGGTTGCGTTGAACGACCCGGGTGCTTTGACGAACAGCCTCGTCCCCGATCGGGGTCTTTGCGTAAACTAGTTTTTGATCCATGGGGGGCGAATGATTTTTCGGCAGTATAGCTTGCATTCGCTTGACCGACCCGCCTTTAGCGACTATGATGCGCGCCTCTGTTCCTCGATAGCTCAGTCGGTAGAGCGCCGGACTGTTAATCCGTAGGTCCCTGGTTCGAGCCCAGGTCGGGGAGCCAAAAATTTGTTTGCGGTTCTTGCACTTAGCCCAGCCCACAAGGTTGGGCTTTTTGCATTCCGGGGATCGCCATACTTTTAGTCCGGCGCTCGCCATCGAAGCCATCAGGAAAATATGCCCAAAATCATTCGCGAGAAGTACGAGAACGGCGTCCTGGTCGAACGCCAGACCGAGGGCTCGAACACGACACCCTGGCATTGGCTCATGCTTGTCGTCCATACGGTCATCGCCATCACCCTTGTCGTGCTGACAGCCGTTGCCGTCCATGACAGCCTTACCCTTAGGGCGACCCTGTCCGAGGACGATGCATCGCAAGCCAGCTGCGAGCAGCCACGGTTTCGGTCTTAGGGCGTTAATGCCTTGAGTTCAGGACAGTCAGCAACCCGATCTACAGAAATGTAGGAACATAGGATGGAACGACCGATGCAGGAGCACAAAGAAATGATTGCCGAGCGCCCCACCCTGCGGCGAATGGCTCTACTTGTTTCCATCTGCCTTCTGGCCGCCTGCAGCAAGGTAACCGCGGAGAACTACGCCAAGATTAAGTCGGGCATGGAATACAAGGAGGTCGTTGGCATCCTGGGCAATCCGGCGAGTTGCGATGACATCGTTGGGTTCAAGTCCTGCAAATGGGGCGACGAGAAGAGCCATATCACCGTCCGTTTCGCAGGTGATGCCGTAATCATGCATTCAGCGCAGAACCTGCGCTAAGACAGCACCGCCAAACTCCGACACACACTGTTGCAAGCCGTTACTTGAAATCGGCGGAGGTCGCCCGTATCTTGTTTCCATGCGCTGATTAAACGTCGGCCTAGGCGGCCAACCCTCCCCCTCTCCCCAAACGGCCGTCTTGAAAGCCTCGCACTCCCCCCTGGTGCGGGGCTTTCGCCTTTGTGGGGCCTACGCAATCACTCTCAACTTTCCTCTCACAGCATTGTATGATCGACCCAGTTGTTTCAACGCTTACTTCACCCTTCGTAGTGTAGCCAAGGAACCAATCAAGACCATCACGCTCCGAAGTCTGTGCAATTTGATGGTTTTTATGCCCGGAGCATTTCATTGAACTTGAGTGAATTTCGCAATTCGATTTTTTGGGTGCTTGGAGCACTGCTGGCGATAGCAGGTTCGGCGCGCGGAGCTGAATCAGGCAGCTGGCAACCCTTCGGTTCGATCACACCGGTCTACCAAGGCAATGGCGACCTCGACAAGGGCGGGCGTTTCAGCATGAGCGGCGCAATCGTGCGCGGCGGTGCCTTCTACGATTTTGGCGGGGGAAACCGGGCAGGTGTTACGCTCAGCTACGATTACCTCGACTATTCGTTTTCCAATGGCAGTGCTTTCGGTCAGGCGCCATGGGGCAACGTGCAGCGCTACGGTGTAGCGGTACCGATCTCCTTTGCCTTAAGCGACGGTTGGAGCTTAAGGTTTTCGCCTTCGGCAGACTGGTTTAAGGAAAACGGAGCAAACACTGGAGATTCGTTGGTGTGGGGTGCCACGCTTTCTGGTGCCAAGCAGTTTGAGGGGGGAAACCGTCTTGGCCTCGGTGTCGGGGTATTCTCCCAGATCGAGAAGACGAGTGTATTCCCGTTCCTCGTGGTTGATTGGCGACTTGGCGAGCGTTGGCGCCTAGTCAATCCCCTTGCCAGCGGTCCGACTGGACCAGCAGGGCTTGAACTTGAATACCGTTTCGATGGCAACTGGGCGACTAGTGTTGGCGTAGCATACCGGGCCTTGCGTTTCCGCTTGAGCGATACCGGCTTGGTGAGCAACGGTGTGGGCGAAGAGACAGGCGTACCAGTATTCCTACGCGTAACGCGCAATTTCAACGACCAGATGGCGTTACATTTTTACGGTGGTGTCGTGGCAGGTGGCAAGTTGCGTGTCGAGAATTCGTCAGGCGACATGGTGCGCGAAGAGAACTTTGATCCGGCTCCAATTGTGGGCCTGTCGTTCGCAGGGCGTTTCTAAAGCTCAAATCCGCCATCACCCTGGTCGTACCTGGCCACTGTGGCCGTCCATGACAGCTGACCCTTAGGGCGAACCTGTCCGAGGACGATGCATCGCAGGCCAGTTGCGAACAGCCACGGTTTCGGTCTCAAAACATAGGGAATCCATGTACAGACTCATCATTGCGCCGCTGGTTGCCTACCTGGCAAGGCTGCGCTTCCCTGCACTATTCGCCATCACCGCCGTGTTGTTCATTCTGGACTTCTTCATCCCGGACGTCATTCCGTTCGTCGATGAAATCCTACTGGGACTGGGCGCCGCGCTCCTGGGGAGCTGGAAGAAGCGGAAAGAGCCGAACCCGCCAAACGATCGGTCTGGTTGATAGCAACTGATGCTCACGGTCGTGCAGTGGCTATTCCATTTATCCAGCGTCAGGTAAATTGACTAAATTAGCCCTAGCCCAGAAAGACGTCATGACCCGAGAACTCGATTACAAAAACAACCCGCTGCACGGTGTGAGTTTGAAAACCCTGCTCACGGAAATCATTGACTACTACGGCTTTGATATTCTGTTTGCCTACTTGAACATTAACTGCTTTGCGAGCAACCCGAGCATCGAATCCAGTTTGAAGTTCCTAAAAAAAACCGATTGGGCGCGGGAAAAGGTCGAAGCCTTCTATTTGTACCAGTTCAAAAGCCTACCTCGCGCCTCCGCTGAACAATTTGAATTGCCGCCGCGGGACAGGGTCGTACCGCCCGACCAAAAGCCAGGGCAAGCAGCCGAATTGAGCTTGGAAGATGCCGAGCGATTGCGCGAAAAGCGGGCAAAAAAAGCTGTGCTACACGATCGTGCTGCCAATCAACGAAGCAGTGCCGGATGCCATCTCTCAGATAAGGCAGGAACTCCCGCCCCAGACAGTTCAGACCCTTGGGCGAAGTGGCGGAAATAGCAAGATCATTCCTTGCACCGAGGAAACTTTGGTCTATCCCCGGGGTGGCGCCAAGAGGCATATTACCGTCCGTTTCGCAGGTGATGCAGTAATCATACATTCAGCGGAGCCTGCGCTAAGGCAGCACCGCCAAATCCGCGACACAAACAGTTGAAAGCCGTCACTTGAAATCGGCGGAGGTCGCCCTTATCTCACTTACATGCGCTGACCAGACATCAACCTAGGCGGCCCACCGTCCCCCTCCTCCGATGGTCCGTCTTGAAAGCCTCGCACTCCTCCCCCTGGTGCGGGGCTTTCGTCTTTTTTCTGGGCACAGATAACTACGACTCTCTCACACCTATAGATCGAACTGCTCCCAGGCTAGCGCCAGCGCACCCGGAAGATTCCCGTGGCTTCTGACTATTAGTGCCGTTGGGTCCGCCAGAACTCGGCTTGCCTCGACCTCGATGCACCAATAAGGCGACAAATCCATCGCCTTTCAAGGTCGACCGCGTGTGTATGCCATACCTCCACCAAGAGCTATAGCAACTAATCCGTAAGCCATGCACAAAGCCGGCACCTGTTTTTCGGAATTTCCTGCCGATTGGTGTAACTGGCGAAGAAGATTCCGTGCTTAGAACCAACACCACATCGCGCGGTCTCATAGACACATACTCTCAACAGAGGTATGCCATGTTTGAAGCTTCAGTTGTGTCGGTTCATATTCCACCAGCCTTCCGGGGCTACGTAGGTGGGCATGATGAAGTCTTGGTCAGTGCCGAGACAGTCGGCGAATTACTTGAGGCCGTGGGTCATGAGTATCCATCTTTCATCGCAAAAGCAATGTCGGCTGATGGTGGCCTGGCTCCCGGGTTGCAGCTTTTTTTGGCGCACATACGATTACCGACTCACCGGGATTGGCGATCCCCGTCGCCTTGGAAGAGATTCTCAGCATCGTGCCGTTAGCGCAGGGATAAACCAGAAGCACCGGCGCCTGCCATGGTTCGGTCGACATCCGTTTTTGGCTGCCGTGGTTGACCTGGAAATCAGCAAAAGGGAATTGTTTATGGAAGCCAACCTGCACTCGATGAGCAATCTGTTCGCCCAACTCGGATTGCCTTCGGATCCGCCCGCTATAGAAGACTTCATTGCCGCTCACCGCCCTCTGGATGATAGCGTCGCCCTCTACCGGGCGCCATTTTGGTCTGCCTCCCAGAAAGCGTTTCTTAAAGAGGAGATCATTGAAGATGCGGACTGGGCGGGTGTCATTGATGACCTGAATGGTCGTTTGAGGTGAATGGCGAGTTGTTGCCACGGTAAAGCCCATACCGGACTCTGATTCACCCCGACCTGCATACTCTGGAACACACTGTTGCAAGCCGTTACTTGAGTTGGCAGGCCTGCGCCGCTATCTTCTCCCCATGCGCTGACCAGAGATCAGCCTAGACGGCCAACCCTCCCCCTCTCCCTCAACGGGCCGTCTTGAAAGCCTCGCACTCCTCCCCCTGGTGCGGGGCTTTCACCATTATGGGGCCACTAAGGACATCGGTGATTGGCTGAGATGACACTCAACAGGCGGTCAAGTCGCCAGAAGTTCGTCGACTGGGTTCAGGGTCAAGCGGCCACACAGGACGCCTAGGACGCCTGCCCACTGACAACAGGTCGCGGCCGTCCGCTTTCCCTGAAAATCAGTGGGCTGGACGGCGCAGCATTTCGCGTAGCGCCACGATTACAGATCAGTCCGCAATCCGTAGTTGATCCGGTTGCAGAATTAGAAAGCGTGCAAAGCGATCCTCATCCCGGCTACCGTCGTCGCTGACGATGATGATGCACTGCCGGCCATCGATGACTGCCGGGCTCACCCCCTCGGCACGCTCAAAACCGGACAGGCCGGCAACACTTACCCGGCACGGGCGATCTTCGCTGCCACCACGCCAGAACCAGAGTTGAAATTCAACCTGTTCGCGGGCAACGGGACCGGCGATAACAAGATAGCCGGCAAGAGTAGGCACCCAGGACATGCCGCGAATGCCGTGGCCGCCCAGATCTAGCGTCGTCAGGGTGACGCCGATCCTCACCCCCTCATTGGCGTCGAAGATGGCGTCGGGATTCTCGATGCTGGCGATGATCGCTCGCTCGTCGAGCAGCGGACTGCGAAATCCGATCAGCAGGCGGCTCTGGTCTGCGCTCATTTCCAGCGCCTCAATGTTTAGCCCTCCCTCGATCTTGACGTTGCGTATCCCGGCCGATTTGGCCAGTACCGGGTGTGCGGCCATCAGATCGCGCTTCAAGGTGCCGACTACCCTCGGATCGACGACTTTGTCGCCTTCGATGCGAAAGCGCACCAGTCTTTCCCTGGGTTTCCGCTCATCTCCGTCGCTATCGCGGGAATGCGAGGTGATGGCGTAGATGTTGCCCGCTCGATCGGCAGTGATGCCTTCGAGGTCGTCAAGTCTCCAGAAATCGCCGTCACCCCACGACCAGAAAGGGGCGCTCAGTGCCGTGTGACTGACGTGGCCATCAGTGATACGAAGGAGACTCAACGCACGCTGCTCTTCGTCCTGGACAACGAGAAAGCGGCCGTCGGCGAGCTGCTGGATGCCGGACGCCTCGTAGACCCCGGTCAGGGGTTGAAAGATCGGGATGTCATTTGGCGGCATTTCGGCAGTCTCCCATTACGGCCGGTGCCACTGGCTCGGCGCAATGCGCCCTTGGGCAACCTGCTCCAGCTGCGGCGAAAAGGATAGGTCTGTCAAACCACACGGTTGATCTCTATGTCCTACAGCCCGAATCATCAGTAGCAGCGAAGGAAGCGGAATACAAAGGCGGGTCGGAAATCCGCACGATCCAAGGATAAGAATTTCAATGCCCGTTTCCGAGAGTATTGCGACGCCGAATCAAGCGGGGTTCTCTTCTCTCTACGACGCTATAGACGCATGTCGGTCACTATTCAGCGCCGAACGCCCACGCGGTTCGCTCCACCATTCCGATTGGTTGCGCTTGCGCCCGAAGCCACACCGACACCGGGAGCAACTCCCACTCCGGGAGCACCGACACCCACTCCAGGCGCAACCCCAATGCCTGGCGCACCTACGCCGGGAGCCGCAGCAGCGGGCCGAGCCACACAACCTTTCGGCACACCTGCGGTCTTGCAATAGACGACGGCGCCCGCGGGTATGGCTGTAAGGCCTACGCTCAGAGCTAGCGCTGTAGCCACATATAAACGGTTCATCATTCACTCCTGCTTAGTTGAACACACGTCAAAGGCGGCACTTCAAGATATCGGAGGTCAGCTTACACCTACACCGCCCCAATGGCGGGTTTGGGTAAATGTTTCAACGTCCATTGATGGCCGGACTCTGTTTGATGACGCATATCCCCACGGGCCAGCCTGTCCCAGCAGGACTGGTTAACCACCTCCCAACAACAGCCCGCCCCGGCGCGAGGCCCTTAATAGCCTGACCGAGATCAACTGGCGACAAGAGCGGTCAATAACGGCAGCTGTCGGCACGAAGGGCGGCACGAATATCGTTAAGACGATGGTGGCCACTAGGGCTAACATTCAAACGCACTACTACCGAAAGACTGACCATGGCCGGTTTTGAGAACTACAGCCAAGAAATCCGCGAAATCGAACAGGAAATCGAACGCAAGGGGATCGCGCTCGGCATCAATTGGGACGATGACGCCCAGGTACGGTCGTTGGCCCGGGAAGCCCTTGACCACGCGACAGGGGAAATCAAGATATCTGCCTCGGACCCCGTTGATCCGAAACTGATGGCCAAGTTGGACCTGTTTGGCCTGACGGGGATCATGCTACGCACCATGGAAGAGAGTGCCACGGTTGGCATTGAGAGCCATGGGGGAGCGGCGTGGAAATCCTTTGCCAGAGCCCTGTGGGCAGAGAAGCAAACCAGAGACGCGTAACTTGGCGCACTACCGAACTTGGAATTCCATCCTTGTCATCGCCTGTGCCCCCCTCCTCTGCGCCGGCTGTGCAGTTGTTACGGTAGCTGATGCGGCAGTCACGGTCCTCGCTACGACGGTCAAGGTCGGCGCAACCGTGGTCGGAACTGCCGTTGATGTCACCACTGCCGGGATCAAGGCCGTGGTTGGCAGCGACGATGACAAGGACAAAAAGTGAGCCGCTGGAGATCGTTGTTGAAGGCGATTCAACCCGTACTCCATCCCCGTGGTCGCTTCATGCCAGCAATCTTGCAAGCCTGCCCTACATATCCGTAGGGAAACAGGTCGAATAGCCGGTTGCGGCCTTGGCTTGGGTAGCGGGTTTCCAGATGCTTGATGACATGACGGGCGTCAGGAGCCACCTGATGTTCCTCGTACATACCACGCATGAAACGGATTACGTCCCAGTGGTCTTCAACAAGCTGGATATTCAGCCGATGGGCCAGTTCCGAAGCAACTTCTTCGTTCCACGCTCCTGGCTCGATCAGATAGCCTTCCTCATCCAGCGCCGGCATCGCAATCTCAGGATTCATAATGGGGACCTATTCGACTGATCTCCACGAGATATTGCATCCCGACACAAACTGTTGCAAGCCGTCACTTGAAATCGGCGGGGGCCGCCCGTATCTTCTATTCATGAGCTGACCAGACATCAGCCTAGACGGCCAACCCTCCCCCTCTCCCCCAACGGGCCGTCTTGAAAGCCTCGCACTCCTCCCCCTGGTGCGGGGCTTTCACCTTTATGGGGCCTGCGCAATCACGCTCAAGGAAGAGCCTGTCAGAAATTTTGTGTGTGAGGCATAACATGTCATCAAGGAGCATGTATGCCAAGCAAGACGAGCAAGGCGAGCAAGAAGAAACCGATAGCGGTGCTCCCCGGTATCCCAGCCGTGGCTTCGATCGACGAGTTCCTGGATGTGGTCGGTCGGGATCAGTACGGGTGTTTCTGGGGATAGGGAGTCGTCACCGTGCGCCTCGATAAATGGCTGTGGGCGGCCCGCTTCTTCAAGACGCGAACCTTGGCCAGTGATGCTGTTGACGGCGGCAGGGTGAAGCTGAACGGATCCACCACCAAACCGGCCAAGGACGTGAAACTTGGTGACCGCTTGGATATCCGTGCTGGAGAGCAGAACTGGGACATAGTCGTTCAAGGGTTGAATGAGCAACGCCGACCTGCCTCAGAGGCCCAACTGCTCTATCAAGAAACACCTGATAGCGTTCAATTGCGTACCCAGGCGGCAAAACTGCGCAAACTAGCCCCTGTGCCAGGCCCGGAACAGAAGGGCCGCCCAACCAAGCGGGATAGACGGCAATTGAGTCGGCTTCGCGAAGGCTAGACAATCAGTGTCTAGTGAAGCCGGTGCCACGCACAAGTCAAATGCTTACACCCGGGAATGAGAGCTAAAATGGGGCCCACTATTTGAAGGAAGGCCAAAGTGAATGGCTCATGCCAAATCCCGTGAAGTTAGTTTGGCGATCAAGATCACCAAGGAATTGCTTAAGGGCCTCGATAATCTACGTGCAGCCTGGAAGCATGATCACTCCACCCTACCGAAGGGCCTTTCCTGTTCAGAAAACAAGGAAGGGCAGTTCATTTTGGTGGCAGCGGAATCCGCCTTCGTCACGATCCCTGGGGCATGCGTCATCAAAGGTATCGGCGCCGTCGAACTGGTAACCTTGGCGCCGGTTCTTGAGGAAGGCGCTAACTCGAAAACCCTGATCCTGAAAGCCACGCCCGAGGGTTGGAAGTGCTCCGTCAAGTTTATGCCGCCAATCGTTCGCGAGAGGAATGCAAAAAAGCTTTAGGCGAGCCTCGTGGCTCCGCGCGAAATGTTATGTAGCATACATACGCTGCAACTGCTGATTCCGCTGTGAATCATTTCCTTCCGACTTTCCCCCAGTTTTATCCGCCATGTTGGCGACTAGAGGAGGCCTCGTGGCTAAACCAAACTACCAGTTCGAAAAGCGCCAAAGAGATCTCGCCAAGAAAAGCAAGCAGGAAGAGAAACGACGCCAGAAACAAGCGGAAAAGCCTGGCGGCAGCTCAGGGGAAAATGAGGCAACGACCCCGCCCACGGCCCCTAGCCCTGAACGCACATGAAGACACCCAAACGTCTTGCCGGACTGCTAGAAGGAGTCAGACCTTTGTATGCTCGGATTTTGTTGATTTCGACTCGTTCCGATTCTTCCAGCTTCTTGGGAGAGCGGCGCCTAGTCCCGGTAGGACTTCATTGGCGAACGGAACGAGGCAGCCCGAACTTCGACAATTCGCCGTCCAAATCATAAAAGCCAAGAGACATTAACATTAATGCCATTGATTCGGGATTCCTGGCGGGATCTGGGGCCGGATAGGAATGTAGCCAAGGAAACGTCACTTTACCCATACTCTTTTGAATCCAGCTACTGACGTATGAACCATCTGGCCCGCCAACCTCCCCGGTAGAAAAATCAACCGTGAAATCTATCGAATCAAAGTGGGCGCGGCCGGTAACGTATGTAGTATTCATGGTTTGAAGTGGGAATGTAATCCTACAGTGGTGGTATTTGGATATCGACAACGTCTAACGCTGGGCTTCGGAGTAGCGTGCGCGCGGCTTTGTTCAAACACCTCCGTGGCTTGGTGCTAATTGTCTCTTTGGTGCAGGCGAATGAACTGTGAAGAAACTCACACAAGAGAGACAAATTTGCCAAGATTGCAGGAGCTTGACAACCAGTGGCTTATGAACCTTCGCCTGTTTCCCAGGCGCTATCCTGAAAGAATCGTGCGCCTAAGTTGCCTCTGCCGGCATGGAGCGCCGCCATTCCGGCGGTTTCCAGAAATGACGCGGGTCCTTGTCGCGCCACACATCCCTGAACATGGCGAACCATTCGTGAAAGGTCAGCCAGAGCGGGTTGAAGCCATGTACCTGATCCACGATGCCGAAGTCACACGGTTCGACTTCTTCGATATAGGTGCCAAAAATCTTGTCCCAGATCACCAGAATTCCGGCGTAGTTGCGGTCAATGTATTGCGGGTTCCGCGAGTGGTGAACGCGATGTACCGATGGCGTGTCGATGACATGATCAATCCAGCCCAACTTGCCCACGGCCTCGGTATGAACCCAGAACTGATATGCCAGATTGACGCCGACAACGACCAGTATGGTTTCTGGCTTGAAGCCGACCCAGGCCATCGGTAACCAGAACGCCCACATGCCTGAAACAGGATAAGTCAGACTCTGACGGAAGGCGGTCGAGAAATTCAGGCGCTCGCTGGAGTGGTGGGTGACATGACTGGCCCACATCCAGCGAACTCGATGACTGGCGCGATGGAACCAGTAATAAAGAAAATCCTGCATCAGAAAAGCCAGCGGAAAGCTCCACCAGGAACTCTCGGGGATGGCCTGCCATCCCCGCTCCCATACTGCCGTGTAGATGGTCAGAATGAACAGTGCATTAGCCAGCAAGTCGGCACCTTGATGCATCATCGCCAAGGCAAGGTTGCTCAGGGAATCGCGCAGTTTGTACTTGTCGATTCCCAGCCGATGCCAGTACCAAGCCTCCCAGGCGATGCAGACAAAAAAGACGGGGGCCAATGCGATCAGCAGGAACTCAGCCTTCATTCCGGACCCGATTGGCTTCTTCCGTGACTGTATGCGCCTTACTTGGGGCGACCCGAGATATGGCGAGAGCCAATACGCTGATGTGTTCAGCTATCAGGTTCGACGAATGCACGAGCAGTCTTGGCCCGAAGCTCAATTTACCAGGAACTCGCAGCCACATAATCGGACAGGTTCAATGGGTTGCAACTGTGGCGCTTGAGTGCTCGCCGTCTCGCTGCTCCACTGGTTGCGCAATACGCGGAATTTCCGGACACTGCTGGCTCATCCTCTGGAGTGGAAGTCATGAATACGTTCGCACTTTGCTGATTGCACTGTGGCTCGTTGTGGCAGGCTATAAGGCGATCGTCACAGCGAACCACGGCTTCGGGCTGCTGCCGGTCTTCTTTGGCGACATTGCTGCCATGACTTGGCCTGGGCAGTTCAACCTCGATTTCATGTACATGCTGACACTCTCCGGGATATGGGTCTCATGGCGGCATCATTTCTCGGCGAGCGGTTTGGGGTTGGGCCTGCTCGCACTGTTTGGCGGCTCCCTCTTCCTATCCGCCTATCTCCTGATCGTCAGTCTTCAGGCGAAAGGTAACATAAATGAATTGCTTCTCGGAAAGGTGTGGGCCGCCTAGTAAGGAAGGCATTGGAAGACCGACGCCCCTTTTTATTTTGACGGAAATGCATTCCCAGCGCCACCCGCCGATTGTGATTCTCGGTCACCTTTGGCCGACGCGAGCCGCTGCCCACATTTGAATCACCGGAGCCACCATGAGCTGGACCATACAAGCCGCCGCATCGCAAAACGGGCACCTTGCCATCGTCACCGGTGCAAACACCGGTTTGGGCTATGACACTGCCTTGGCCCTGGCCGGGAAAGGCTGCGCCGTGGTTCTCGCCTGCCGCAACATGGACAAGGCACGAAAAGCCCGGCTGGAAATTCTCAAACCCTTTCCGAAAGCCACAATCGAATGCCTGAGTCTCGACTTGAGCAGCCAGCAATCGGTGCGCGCCTTTGTAACCGCATTCACGGAAAACTACGACAAGCTCGATCTGCTGATCAACAATGCCGGGATCATGATGCCCCCTTTCTCCCTCAGCGAAGACGGCTTCGAGAGCCAGTTGGCAGCCAACTACCTCGGCCATTTTGCCCTGACTGGCCTGCTACTGCCCCTGCTGACCCGAACACCAAATTCGCGAATCGTCAGCTTGAGCAGCCTCGCACACAATTGGGGAGGGATACGTTTTGACGATCTCAACTTCGCGAGAGGCTACAACAAGCGCGCCGCTTACGGACAGAGCAAGCTCGCCTGCCTGATGTTCGCATATGAACTGAATCGCCGACTGCGAGCAACAGGAAGCAAGACGCTTTCTGTCGCGGCTCATCCGGGCGTAGCGGCAACCAACCTTGCCCAGCACTTCCCAAGATTTATGAGCGCACTGTTTCCCCTAGTTGGTCAATCAGCAGCGAACGGGGCACTTCCTACGCTCTACGCGGCTTTGGGCGAGGATATAGAAGGTGGTGACTACTGCGGCCCACAATCGCTGCAGCAGATGCGCGGCGCCCCAATCAAGGTGGGCTCAAACAAGGCATCTCGCGACGAAGCAGCGGCAGCCAGACTTTGGGCTCTTTCCGAACAATTGACAGGGGTGCGCTATGCATTTTGTTCGGATACTGCGGGGCTGCGATCCGCTCCGGACCGCGCTGCATGAAGATGTTCAAAGTACGGCGTGCATTGCCCGGCAGGCAACGGTCGCTTCGTTCGTTTTTACCATTGCGGATTCAGTTTGGTTCGGACTGAGCTCCCGGACGCTGCAGCGAAAACTTGCGGAACGCGACATGACCTACCGCAGTGTGCTTGAGGCCGCGCGTTACGCATCTGGCGATGCGTTACCTTGATGACCCGACCGGAACGGTGACCGATATCACCTTCCTGCTCGGCTTCTCGGAACAAGGCGCCTTTACCGGGGCGTTCAAGCGCTGGAGTGGTCAGGCGCCGAAGGCCTATCGAACCGAACACGCCGCGACCGTGTAGGCGCGAGTGATTGCCCTACTTCGCCAGACCGCCAAACTCGAAGTCGGCACTTTTGAGACGACGACATGCCAGCCAATAGGCCCAGGTTGAGCCTGGCCAGATGGTGAAATTAATACCTTCGGCTGTCTGGTACCAACCGCGGCATCCAGACGTCCACACAGTGCCCTGCAGCCGCTCAGTGACCCAGCTTAGAAATTTGAACTGCGCTTCCGGCTTGACCGCCACCCAGGCAGCGCTACGGCGCTTGGCTTCATCCATGCAAGTGAGTATGTGGCGGACCTGCGCTTCGATCATGAATATGATCGAGTTGTGACCCAGCGCGCTGTGCGGGCCGACCAACTGAAACATGTTCGGATATCCGGCAACGCTCACCCCCAGATAGGCGCTCGGTGTCTTGGCCCAGTCATCCTGCAGTCGACGCCCACCCAAGCCGATCAGCGTGAACTCCTTCATGTAAAGGCGCGGGTCGGTAACGAAGCCGGTGCCCAGAATCAGGCAGTCGATGTCGCGTTCCTTGCCGTCGGTGGTGACAATGCTGTGCTCACGAATCTCGTCGATGCCGTCCGTCACCAGTTCCACATTGGGACGATTGAAGGTAGGCAGCCACTTGTTTGAAATCAGGACGCGTTTGCAGCCGATGGTGTAGCCGGGCACCATTTTCTTGAACAAGGCCGAATCACTCACCTGGCGGCGCATGATCGAAAGCACACGACGCTGCCAAAGGCGCGCCAGCGCCGGTGTGAACAGGGGCCAGACGCGCGATTCATTTCCCCAATAGAGTCTCCAGCGATGCAGCGTACGCAGGAAAGGCAGCGCGCCAAAGAGCTTCTTGCGCCATTCCGGATATGTGCGCTCGTCACGCTGAATCACCCAGGCAGGAGTGCGCTGGAAGACGTGTAACTTGCCGCAGGCCGGCGCGATCTCCGGCACATACTGGATGGCACTGCCGCCGCTACCCAGCGAGGCGACGCGCTTGCCTGAAAAGTCGTAGCTCTTGTCCCAGCGCGCCGAGTGAATGATCTTGCCCTTGAAGGTATCGAGGCCTTTGATATCCGGATAAGCCGGGACATGCAGCGGGCCTGAGGCAAGTACCCAGTGACGGCAAACATAAGTTTCACCACCGCTGGTGCCGATGGTCCATAGCCCGCTGCTTTCGTCAAAGACGGCGCTGCTGACTTCGCGCCCGAAGCGGATGCAGGAGCGCATGTCAAAGCGCTCGGTAACGTCCAGGATGTACTGCTGGATTTCAGCCCAGCCGGCATAGCGTTGCGACCAGTCGCTCTTGGGGGCGAAGGAAAAAGAATAAAGGTGCGACTGCACGTCGCAGGCAGCGCCTGGGTACTGGTTGTCACGCCAGGTACCGCCGACCTCGCTCCCCTTTTCAAGGATCACAAAGTCCTCGACGCCCGCTTCACGCAACTTGATGCCCATGCACAGGCCGCCGAAGCCGGCCCCAACGATGACGGTATGGACGTGATTACCCTGCGTTTTCCCTGAATTCATCGCCGCTCCAAGTGGTAGGGTTAATTGACATTGAGCAATGTCAGAACTCACTTTACAAGTGACAACGCTCAGTGTCAATATACCCCCATGAAACAAACTGTTCCCAAAACATTAACCGGCGCCCCCCCTCCCGTTGAGACAGCTGAGCGCACCTATCGCGGCCAAAATGTGGGTCAGCGAGTCCAAGAACGGCGCGCCCGCTTGATCGAGGCAGCCATAAAGCTATACGGCACCGCGGGCTACCACGCCACCTCGGTCAAGGCGGTGTGCATGCAGGCTGGTCTCACCGAGCGGTACTTCTACGAATCCTTTGCCAACAGCGACGCTCTGCTCTGTGCCTGTTGCGAACAACTCATGGATGTACAGCGGGCGAAAGCCCGAATGGCATACGAAAATGCGGGCGAAGGAATGGAGCAACGATTGCAGGCAATGGCCGAATCGTATGCCGAGCTCTTGGCAGCGAACCCGGAAGCGGCCCGGCTGACACTGTTCGAGATGGAGGGTGTCAGTCCGGTTGTGGACCGCTTCCTTCATGCGCAGTTGGCGAAGACAGCGGTACAAATTGAAGAGGTCGTCTTTAGTGGGTTGCATGCCCGCACAAGGCAAGGGCTCCAGCCGGCGTTGCTGGCGATCGGGCTGATGGGGGCGCTCTACCAATTGGCCAAGGAATGGACGCGCACCGACTTCAAGCTGCCGGCGAAAGAGATCGCACGCCACATCGCCGCACTCGGTGCGGGGGCAACTCACGGCTGGTAGCTGGCCACCTCGCCATTCAAGCTACCATTTTGCAAGGTGTCAAAGAGGGAATCGGATGACTTTTCCGGTCGGCATTTACCCGGCCGCACCGTCACCTGTCAGATGGCACCGTCGGCAAAGCCTGCCACCCCGCTTTGCAAGTCCGCACGTAGGGGTAGTAAGCCCTGCTCTCTTTGCAGTAATACCAGTTCGAAACATTAACCCGGGGCGCAATCGGCTGCTGCTCGATATATGTCTGAGGGATATATGCAGGTGCCGCATAGGCCGCTTCTGCATAGTAAGGGGCATAGGAGGGCACGCCGTAGTATGGGGCGCTTCCCCAATAGGCGCTCTGAAAGGCGAGCCCCGTGACGGCTGCCCTGAGTGCGAAACCACCCCACCCCCAGCCACCGTAGCTGCCATAGCCACGATACCCTCCATGACCACCATAGTATCCACCACCGTACGCGCCATGCCCGCCGTATCCACCACCACGACCACCCTGCCAGGCATGCACCGGGGTAGCCAGTGCGCAGGCCAAAACTAGGGCGACGGTGCTAAACGTAAGCAATTTTTTCATGATCAATCCTTCTCGCAGTCAGCCAGAAAACTGCACTTACGCACGACCTCCATACGATTCAGCATAGGCGTCTCGATCGATCCGTGCAAGTCGATCCGGAGCGTGCCGCCAACGCCGCCGTTACCGGCACCGCCGGGTACATATTGTTGCAAGCCGTTACTTGAGTTGGCGCAAGGCTGCCGGTATCTTTCTTCCGTGCACTGACCAGACATCAGCCTGGACGGCCAACCTCTCCCCCTCCCTCCACTCTGGCCGTCCTGAAAGCCTCGCACCCCCCCCGGTGCGGGGCTTTCGCCCATTTGGCCACGGCAATGTGACAGGTGCTGGCTCTATTGCACCTCAAGGGCCAATCGCTCAGAATCAAGAAACGCGTGCCGGAGCCGGATTTTCTGCCTCCTTGTCGGAGGAAATGTGATGGTCGTCGAGAATCGTTTCGAGAACGAAGTCAGGGAGCCCGTGCTCAATCCGGTGGACCGGATATCAGAGATGCTTTTCGGCCTGTTGATGGCGCTAAGTTTTGTGGGCGCCATATCGGTTTCCGAAACGGGTGCAACCGAAGTCCAGGCGATGTTCAAGGCCGCGCTTGGCTGCAACCTGGCATGGGGACTCGTCGATGCGGTCATGTACCTCGTGCGGACCGTCACGGATCGCGGTCACCGCCTGGCGCTGGTTCACAGCGTACGCGCAGCGGCGGACCCGGCAACCGGCCGCCGGCTCATTGAGCACGCCATGGCCCAGGCTGTTGCCGGACTCTTCTCGCCAGCCGAGGTCGAGGCGATCCGTGGGCGAATCGTCGCACTCCCGACAGTGCCGGACCGGCCGCGGCTCGGATGGCACGACCTGCGTTCGGCGCTCGCCGTATTCCTGCTTGTCGTCGGAGCCACCTTTCCGGTCGTGCTGCCCTTCCTCCTGATCCAGGACGTGGGGGTGGCGAAGAACGTATCCCGCGCCATCGCGCTGACGATGTTGTTCTCCGGCGGGCTCGCCCTTGGCCGGCTTGCCGGCTACGGCAGCTGGAAAGTCGGGTTAATGATGACCGGGCTCGGCACCCTGCTCGTCGGTGCCATCATGGCACTCGGCGGCTGACTCGCTTAGGGAACCACCAATCAAAGCCAGCGGCGAACTGAACGCTGGTAATCGCAAAAGCTGCTGCCGAACCTTGCGCGCAGCGCGCGTTCCTCGGGCGCTATCTGAAACCGGTTCAAGTACGCGACAAAGGCTGGCAGCCCGGCAAATGCCAGCACATTCCCGATGTGGGTTGCCCAGGCGGCCAAGGCCAGGAAAGCCCCGACGTACATTGGATTGCGGGTAAGCCGGTAGGCGCCGGTCGTAACCAGGGCAGAGGTGGCTAACGGATTCCGCGGATCGACTGTCGTCCTTGATCGATGAAATGCCACGACGCCGGCCACACCAATGAGGCCACCAGCCGTTGCCAAGACGACAATGAGCAGGCCTTGCCCCGGGAACGAGAACGCAAGAACCGGGGCGACCCGGGCGAGGAACCACATGATTGCCGACAGCATGGCCGCGAGTACCATGGGCGGTATCTTTAGTTCCAATGCGTTCATGAAGTCTCCAGAGACCTGCGATTCGATCTTCACGCTCTACCCCCTGTCCTTTACATGGTAGACATATGGTATTTGCAGTTCTCCACCCTCCGTCTCCTCCACCATCGGACAGCGCGAGGAAAGGCATAGGCTGGAAGCCCTGCAAAGCGGACATCGGGTGTGGCCAGGGTTTACATTGCGACCTCGTCGGATCGGGGCGCCCAAGGAAGCGTATATCAGCCGCTCCGGGCGAGTATCCCTGCCGGGTCCGGTCCGGTCAACTTCAACCCTGCCTGCCCCGCACCAAGCTCGGCGGCGAGAAATCGTTCCGGAAAACAGAAATTCGGGCACACTTCAGGCTTCGAGCCATTCGACCGGCGCCGACCCTTAAAGCCAAGCTACAAGCCATCAACGACCATGAACGATAGACCGCCCCCCAAGGACAACCGCAGCCAGCCTCGTATCGTAATCATCGGCACCGGATTCGCGGGCATCGCGCTGGCGATCTATTTGAAGAAAGCCGGGATCACCGATTTCGTGATCCTTGAAAAGGCTGCCGGGATCGGCGGCACCTGGCGCGAGAATACTTATCCCGGTGCTGAATGCGATGTCCCTTCGGCGCTCTACAGCTTCTCGTTCGAACACAATGCCGAATGGCAATACAAATGGGCCGAGCAGTGTCAGATCCTCGATTATCTGCACCACGTCTGCGACAAGCACGAGCTCAATGCGCATATCCGCTTCGGCCAGGAAGTCGCCGCTGCCACCTGGGATGAGAAAGTCCAGCACTGGCACGTAGAGACGCATCAGGACTTGGCGCTGCACTGCCAGTTCCTGGTCAGCGCCGTCGGACAACTGCATCATCCGGCGATTCCCGCGCTGGCGAACGAAACAGCCTTTCGCGGCCCGCACTTCCATTCCGCACAATGGCGACACGACGTCGACCTGAGCGGCAAGAATGTCGCTGTGATCGGCAATGCGGCCAGTGCCTTGCAATTCATTCCGCAGATCGCCACAAGCGCCGGGCGCCTGACCGTATTCCAGCGCAGCCCCAACTGGGTCTTGCCGAAAATGGACCGACCATACCGCACATGGGAGCAATGGCTGTCAGAGAAGCTGCCAGTAGTAACCAAAATCTATCGCCTGCGCCTGTGGTTGCTCGGCGAACTGGTTCTTTTCCCACTGATGCGCGGCAATCGGCTGATGGCGGCATGGGCAAGATGGCGGGCGCGGCGCTACATCGCCAGCCGCATCGCCGACCCGGCGCTGCGCGAGAAACTGCTTCCCGACTATCCGGTGGGTGCAAAGCGCATTCTCTTTTCGGACAACTACTTCGATGCACTGGCGCGGGCGAATGTCGAGGTGGTTACGACCCCGATCGCCGGCCTTTGCGAGTCTGGTGTCATTTGTACCGACGGGAGCGAGGTTCCGGCTGATGTGCTGATCTACGGTACCGGCTTCAAGACCAATCCCTTCCTCGCCCCGATGGCCATACGGGGAGAAGGCGGCAAGCTGCTCGCCGACACCTGGGGCCAGGGCGCCCACGCCTATCTCGGCATCACCACCAGCGGATTTCCCAATCTGTTCATGATGTATGGCCCCAATACCAACCTCGGGCATAACTCCATCGTCATCATGCTTGAAGCTCAGGCACGTTACATCGTGCAGTGCCTGCAGGGCCTGGCTGCCCGCAACGCCGTGGCACTGGACGTCAGGTCCGAAGTCGAGGCGGCATACAACGACAGGCTGCAAGCCCGCCTGGCCGGGATGGCGTGGTCGCAGATCGAAACGAGCTGGTACATGGACGGCGGCCGCATCACCAACAACTGGGCCGGCTCGACCTGTGAATACCTGCGCCTCTGCCGCAGAGTCGATTGGACAGATTTCAAGATACTCAAGGCCGCCTCATGAGCAGCAAGTGGCACCATCGACTGCAGAGCATCGCCACGTTCTTCCTGCGCAATGCCTTGCGCCTGCTTTTCAAGTCCTTGATCGGCCCGGCATTGCCGGTTGCCTGGCAGCGGCGCGTCGTCAACGGCATCGCGCTCATCAAGAAGATTGCACCTGGGGTTACGCTACGCCGCTACCAAATTGGTGACCTGGCCGTCGAATCGGCTTTGCCGGCCTCTCCGGTTGCGGGCAAGGCCATGCTTTATCTCCACGGCGGTGCCTATTGCCTTGGCTCGTCACGCACTCACCGGGGCCTCGTCACCCACCTTGCTGCGGCTACGGGGCTTGAAGTCGTCGTACCCGACTACCGCCTGGCGCCGGAACACCCCTTCCCGGCGGCGCAGAACGACGCGCTGAGTTGCTACCAGGCACTCCTGGCGCGCGGGATTGCGGCGCCCGACATCAGCATTGCCGGCGACTCGGCCGGCGGCGGACTGGCGCTTTCCCTCGCACTGCGCCTGCGTGACGAAAAACTGCCGCAGCCTGGTGCATTGCTGTTGATCTCGCCCTGGGTCGACCTGACGCTCTCCGGCGCGAGCTTCATTGCGCTGCAAGCGCGCGACCCCATGCTGAATGCTGGCTGGGTCACAAAGGGGGCACAACTTTATGCCGGCGTGACGTCACTCGACGACCCCGGCTGCTCGCCACTGTTCGCAGAGCTGAGCGGTCTGCCAGCGATGCTGATCCAGGTGGGGAGCGAGGAAATCCTGTTCGACGATGCACAGCGCCTTGCCCAGCGCGCGCGCACCGCAGGGGTCAGCATAGATCTGCAGATCTTTCAGGGCATGTGGCATGTGTTCCAGGCCCACGCCGGCATGCTGGACGTTTCCGATGCCGCCATCGAACGGATGACGGACTTTCTCAGGATGTCTTGGTCAAGCGACCGGAATGACTCGGCGGCGATCGGGTCTTGAAACTGCGCCAATGATGCACCGTCGAGGCGCGCCGCGCTTCAGCTTGGTGCGGCTTTTCGTCCGCAACCACCCGATCAGAACTCCATTTCCAGTTCTTCGATGTCGTCGGGTTCTTCGACCGCTGCCGCCATCCACTCCTGCATCGCCGGCATCGCCATGATGGTCCTGCAGTACGCGGCACACACCTCATCGAGCGCCACGTCGTAGGTCAAAAAGCGGGTGGCGACCGGCGCGTACATGGCGTCGGCCAGTGTCGGAGCCGAACCGAAGAGATAGGGCCCGCCGTAACTCTTGAGGCATTCCTGCCAGATCTCCGTGACGCGGCAGATGTCCGCCTTGGCCCGCGACCAGACCGTGAAATTGGGAAAGCGCGCCTTCAGGTTCATCGGCAACGCGGAGCGCAGGGCACTGAAGCCGGAATGCATTTCGCCGCACACCGAGCGGCAATGTGCTCGCGCGGCTGCGTCGGGGGGAAGCAGGCCCGCCTTGGGCTTGATCTCGTTAAGATACTCGCCGATCGCCAGGGTATCCCAGACCGAAATCGCGCCGTGCGTCAGGCGCGGCACGCGCACCGAAGGGGCCAGCAGGAGCAGTTCCGCCTTGGCGCTGGCGTCATCCGCTTCCAGCATCTGCTCGGCAAAATCGAGTCCGGAGAAGCGCGCCATCAGCCATCCGCGCAGGGACCAGGACGAATAATTCTTGCTGCTCAGGGTAAGGGTTGCGGCGGGCATCGGCTTCAGTCTCCAGGGATGGGTTAGCGGTTACAGGAAGGCTCCCGCCTGTATCTTTAGCAAACGACATGCCAGGTATCCGGCAAATCAAGGCATGCGAATTGCTAGGACAAGTAGTCGCCTGCCCCTTCGAAAGACGAACCATGTCCACATTCAGCCCCGCCCTCCACTATCAGGCCTACCAAGCACTGGCCGACCTGACGACGCCGATGCGTCTGATCGCCCGCCATATGGCCCCGTGGCTTCATCACAGCCTGTTCTGGTTCCCCGAAAGCCAGTCCCTGCGCAAGGCGGCCGCTGCCTGCGAGGTCGTGGCGCTGGCGGGACTCACCCACGCGCGTCCGCCTTTCGGGATCGATCAGGTCGAAACGGAAGCCGGAACGTGCACGGTGACCGAGGAGGCCGTGTTCGTCACCCCTTTCTGCACCCTGCAGCGTTTCCGCAAGACGCCGACCAGCGGGAATGAGCCCAAAGTATTGCTGGTGGCCCCGGCCTCCGGTCATTTCGCCACGCTGTTGCGCGGCACCGTGCAGACCCTGTTGCGTGACCATGATGTCTATGTGACCGACTGGAACAACGTTCGGGACATCCCGATGGCGGCCGGCCAGTTCGACCTCGACACCTTTATCGGGCACGTCATCCGCTTCGTTGACTGGCTGGGTCCCCAGACCCACCTGGTCGCCGTCTGCCAGCCGACCGTGCCGACGCTCGCAGCGGTTGCCGTCATGGCTGAAGAGGGCCACCCCAATCAGCCGCGCAGCATGACGTTGATGGCCGGACCCATCGATTGCCGGATCAACCCGACCGAGGTCAACCGCCTCGCCACCGACAAGCCCATCGAGTGGTTCGAGAAGAACCTGATTGGCGTCGTACCGATGCGCTACCGCGGCGCAATGCGCAGGGTCTATCCGGGTTTTCTGCAGATCTCGGCGTTCATGAGCATGAACATCGACCGCCACAAGGAATCCTTCCGCAACATGTACAGCCATTTCGTGGCCGGCGAGACCGAGCGGGCCAGTGGCATCAAGGAGTTCTACGAGGAGTACCTGGCGATGATGGATCTGCCGGCCGAGTTCTATCTGCAGACCGTGCGCAAGGTATTTCAGGAATACCACCTCCCCCTCGGCAAGCTGGAATACCGCGGACGGCTGGTCCGCCCGGAAACCATCCGGCGGACCGCCCTGTTCACGGTCGAGGGGGAGCGCGACGATATCTGCTCGATCGGCCAGACCCTTGCTGCCCACGATTTGTGCAGCAGGCTCGCGCCCTACCGCAAACAACACCATCTGCAGGCAACCGTCGGCCACTATGGCGTCTTCAATGGCAAGCGCTGGGACCGCCAGATTTACCCGCGACTACGGGACTTCATCCATTCCTTCGATGAGTGAGGACGACGCAACTCACCGGCCTGCAAGCTTCATCTTAACAACCCGCCAGACAATTTCTGCTGACGCTCACCCCAACCCTTAGAGGACACCATGACGACCGAACGCAAGGCAACTTTGACGATTGACGGACAAGCGCCCG